>ERZ772958.29-NODE-29-length-55823-cov-44.134109_pt1 | contig 55823 bp, 34 predicted proteins | sample MGYA00580681_ERZ772958 | MGnify/ENA primary metagenome ERZ772958 (study PRJEB29015, sample SAMEA2738089) | human oral metagenome | biome: human oral; feature: human-associated habitat; material: saliva | place: China | collected 2275 ...
TACCCCAGCAAATGCGTAGCCACAATTAAAGGCGTTAAGTATCTATTTGATGCAAATGGTTGGGCTGCCAGCGGCTGGGCTGCTTCAAAGAAAACCGATAAATTAGGTAATAAATACTGGTATCACTTCACCACTAATGGTTTAAGTAAAGGCTGGCATATTGAGGGTTCGACACGCTTTTACCTAGACGGTGGCGACGGTCATATGTATGTCAACTGGAATACCATTGGCGGGAAATCTTATTACTTCACTCCCGGTGGCGTAATGGTTACCGGCTGGTATAAGGCTTACCCGGGTTGGTATCACTTTGGGGACGATGGCGTATTAACCACTGGTTGGTTTAAGTCCGGTAATGCTTGGTATTACCTAGATCCGGGTAAAGGCTCCACTAATTTGAGTGGTGCATATAAGGGTCTAATGCTTACCGGTTACCAAACTATTGACGGCAAGCGTTACTATTTCGACGCTTCAGGTAAGTGGGATCCCAGTAAATAATTAGTATTTACTGTTATTTACTCGCTGATATTGTCTAATATTTGCGTCGGGACGCATTGGGTTGAGCCTCGGCCTGCGCACGTCAGGCTAGCCTGCATGCGCCGTTGCTAATATGCGGGCGCCGTCGCAAATACTGACATTTCATCCCTTCCCTATAAAACCCCATGGAATTTTTATAGGGAAGGGATGATTTTGCCTGTATTTGTTTAAATCAGACAGCAGCGAGCTCTTCGCGCAGGCGCTGCTTTACAGCCAGCGGCGCCCAGGAAATCTCAATCGCGTTAGCCACCAGGGTGCGCAGGAAGTCCTCATCAACCCCATCATGATCGGCCACGCGCTGGAAATTGTCGCCGATGTAGCCGCCAAAGTAGGCCGGGTCGTCAGAGTTGATAGTCACCAAAACGCCGTCGGCAACTAGCTGCTTAACCAACTCAACCTTGTCAGACTCAGAAATCCACAGGTTCGAAATCGGGCAGCTGGTCAACCCAATACGGTGCTCTACCAGGTACTTAACCAGCTCCGGGTTCTCCACCACGTTGGTGCCGTGGTCCACTCGCTGCACCTGAATGTCCTCAATGACCTGGCGGATGTGCTCGATAGAGTCTTTAATGTCGACGTCGCAGTGCATGGTCAGCTGGTATCCCTCGCGGCGGGCGCGGGCAAAGACTGCGGCAAACTTGGCCGGCTCGTGGTCGGTTTCGTCAGAGTCCAAGCCCACCCCCACGATCCATTGCTGGTAGGGCAGCGACTCCAGCAGCGTAGCCATGGCGTATTCGGGCTGGAAGTCGCGCAGGAAACACATGATGAACTGGCTAAATACGCCCAGGGTTTGCTCGGCCTCAAGCTGGGCGCGGCGCAGACCAGAAATCACGGTGTGGAAGCTGACCCCACGGCAGGTGTGTGCTTGGGGGTCAAAGAAAATTTCTGCGTAACGTAGCCCCTGGCTGGCGGCCTTGCGGTAGTAGGCCATGGCCAGGTCATAGAAGTCTTCGCTGGTGAGCAGCACGTTCATGCCGTCGTAGTAGGCGTCTAGGAAGGAAGCTAGATCGTCGAAAGTGTAGGAGTCCTTAACTTCCTGCTCGCTACTAAAAGGTAGCTTGATGCCGTTGCGCTGGGCTAGCTTGAATTTCAGCTCCGGCTCTAGCGTGCCCTCAATGTGTACGTGCAACTCAATCTTGGGTAGAGCCTGCACGAGCGCCTCGTGTGCCATGACGTCTCCTTCGAAAACTAGGAATTTAGTAAATTCTAGTTGTCTTAGGGTGTCTGCGTGGCGCAAATTACGCGCTCAGTATGCCCTGATTTGGGGCCGTCTTATGGGGTGGTGTTCGCGACGCCGCCGCGCCTGGGTCCTTTCCGTCGTCGCCCTGTGCTCCCGATGCCGCCACGTTTGGCTGCCTTCCACCCTTGGCCCGTGCTCTCGACGACGGCGCCGGGGTCCTTTCCGTCGTCGCCCTGTGCTCTCGACGACGGCGCCTGGCTGGTAATTCCCAAGCTAGCCTGCGCCCCGGGCACTGTGGACCCTACCTACACCCCCAGGAATTCCTTGATTGCCGGCAGCTCACGCTGAGCCTGGGCGTAACCCACCTGGTAGGCCTCTTCGAGCACTTCATAGCGCATTTCAAGCTTGGAAATTTCGGTGACTTCCGGGCAGTAGACATAGGCGCGTCCCTCAGCTTCCAGCCTGAAAGCGGTTTTGCGGGCGGCGTTGTAGCGGGCACTGCGGGCGGTGACGGCGTCGGCAATGGAAGGTAGACGTGGGAAGGCGGCGCGCATACTGGCGTGGGTGCCCAGACGCGTGGCCGGCTTGATGAAGCCGCGCGGGCGAGTGAGCACAATCAGGAATTTGCGGTAACCGTCGCGCATAGGGGCGTCCAGCGGAATACCGCCGTTGGGGCCAAGTGCGCCGTCGACATAAGTGTCGCCGTCGATCTCTACCGGCGGCATCAGCACCGGCAGGGTGGACGACGCGCGCGCAAGTAAGCCCACGTCAGAGACGCTATGCATGTCCTCTTTGGTAAACCAAACGGCCTGACCGCGTGTGGCGTTAAAAGAGCCAACACGTATCTGCGCTGGGTTGGCCATGAAAGTGTCGTAGTCGAAGGGGAAATCGCCGTCAGCCTCGGCAATATCGTGGTAGAGATATTCCACATTGAAGATGCCGCGCCCGGCTAGCCAGTGCTTGTAACCGCCAAATTCGGGGCTGAGGGCCACATCCACAAAGGAGTCATGGGCGCGGGCGGCGTCACGTGAAACATAGTTAACGGTGTGCGAGCTACCTGCGGAAATACCGGAAACATGCGGAAAATCTAGACCCGCTTCGATCAGGGTGGCCACCAGTCCGGCAGTGTACACCCCGCGCATACCGCCGCCTTCAAAAACTAGCGCTGTGTCAGGAAGATGTGTCAATGCGGTACTCACCGCGTCAGCCTATGTCAGAGACCTATGGCTAGGTAAGGCTCGACACACGTGAGCCGCCCCGCTACTGGTGTGACCCAGTTAGCAGGGCGGCTTGTGTTGGGTTGGTTTTAGTGCCGACGACGGCGCCCGGCTGGTCTGGCTGGACATCCCGCCCTGCCGTCCAGCCGGCCAGCCAATCCAGTCAGCCCAGCCAAGTGGGGCCAATCTGACGGGCTGGTCCAGTCAGGCAGCTAGCACGGCCTTAGATCTGAGCTAGGGCCTGATCAAGGTCGGCGATCAGATCGTTTACGTCCTCCAGGCCTACGGCCAGACGCAGCAGGGTTCCGGGCACGCCCCCAACCCCGCCGGTGCGGGTCGAGTGGGTCATGATTGCCGGGTGCTCGATTAGCGACTCGGGCGCGCCCAGCGACGCAGCCAGCGCAAACACGCGGGTCAGGCCGGTTAGGCGGATGGCGTCGTCCTCATTGGCCAGCTCGAAAGAAAGCACCCCGCCGCTACCCAGCGGGTTTTGGCGCTGAGCCAACTCGTGCGCTGGGTGGCTGGGCAGGCCCGGGTAGTAGACGGCAGTTACCTTGGGGTGGGCCTGCAAGAACTCGGCCACCGCCTGGGTGTTGGTGCAGTGGCGTTCCACGCGCACTGCCAGGGTCTTTAGGCCACGGTGGGCTAGGAAAGCGTCGCGCGGGGACTCAATGGCCCCCAAAGTCATCTGCAGACGGGTCAGCTCCTCGGCGGCGTCGCGAGAATCAAAGAAGGGGGTGACATGTTCAGGTAGCTGCAAACCGTCGCGCAGCACCACCGCGCCACCAACCACATCCGAGTGTCCACCAATGTACTTAGTGGTGGAGTGCACCACCACGTCAGCGCCCAGCTCCAGCGGGCGCTGCAGCAGCGGGGTGGCGAAGGTGTTGTCAACCACCAAAAGTGCCCCCGCCTCGTGACATAGCTCGGCGACGGCGGTAATGTCGGTTACCGTTAGGAAGGGGTTGGAGGGGGTCTCCACCCACACCAGCTGGGGGCGCTGGGTGCGAATTTCGCGCGCGGCCACACCTAAATCGGTAAGGTCCACAGCCGCTGAGGTGAAGCCTTCGGCTGGCTTAATGACACTGAAAAGCTTGTGAGTGCCGCCGTAAACGTCGGTTGAGTGAATGATGTGGTCGCCGGGGCGGGTTAGCAGGCGCACTACGGTGTCCTCGGCGCTCATGCCGGAGGGGAAGGCGAATCCATGGGTGGCGCCTTCTAGGGCGGCTAGGGCGCCGGCGAAAGCGTTGGTGGTGGGGTTGCCGCAACGACCATACTCAAAGCCCTGCTTGAGATCGCCGGGAGCATTTTGTACGTGAGTGCTGGTCACATGCATAGGGGGAACCACGTCACCGGTGACCGGATCTGGCTCAAAACCCAAGTGAATCGCGCGAGTGGAGAAAGCGGCTGCGTTGTTTTCCATGTATTGAGTTTAATTCCGCGCTTCACCCTTGTTAATAACTACGCCACACGCATAAGGGCATAGGTCACATTAAAGGTGCTTACTTTCACCGCTGACCTCCTTTCACCGCTGACCTCTATGAGTGGTGTATGTGGTTGGTGAGCGTGGATAATTAGACTTTAAATCTTGTTAGCTGCGAGTTTTCCCCAGATACATGCGCAGCCGATACATAGCCAACTGAAAGGTGACGTGGGTTTGCGGGTAGCTTTCAAAATTTTCAGGCGCGATATTGGGCGTATTTTGCGCGTGCCTTTCGCTGTGATCGTAGTGGTGGGCGTGTGTTTCCTACCCGCAATGTATGCCTGGTTCAATATCGCCGGCTTCTGGGACCCCTACGCCAACACCTCCCACCTGCGCGTCGCCGTCGTAAATGAAGATAAGGGCGCCACCACCGCCGCTACCGGCAAGATCGACGCCGGCGCCCAAGTAGCCGCCCAAATTAAAGACAATCACGACCTGGGCTGGTACTTCACCACGCGGCAGGGGGCTATCGACGACGTAAAAACCGGTAGGTCCTATGCGGCTATCATCATCCCTGCTAACTTCTCCACCAGCCTGGTCAGCTTTATGGACCCGCAGCATTACAGGCAGCCCAAGCTGGAGTATTACGTCAACCAAAAACTCAATGCGGTGGCCCCGCAAATCACTAACGCTGGCGCCACTACATTGGATCGAAAAATTAACTCCGCTTTTGTCTCGCAAGTATCCAAGGTGGTAACCACCAAGCTGGGAGACTTTTCTAAGCACGTGCGCGCCCAAACCGCCACCGCTAACGCCAACACAGATAAATCCCTGGCCCAGGGGGCCCAAAAACTAGCTGCCGCCGCAGCTTCAGTGCAAAGCCAAAGCCAGCAAATTGACCAGGCGCGCACCAAAATTGCCAGCGCCCAAAACTCACTGACCGCGCTGCAAACCCAGGTCACAAACCTGAGCCAGATCGCCACAAATACTGGCACGCTACTGTCCACCACGGCCACAACCATCACCGACTTTTCTTCCAAAGCCCCGGGCATACTCGATAAATCAGCTAGCCTCACGGTTCAAGCCACCGGCAAACTGTCAGTAAATGCAGCCAACCTTAACGGGGCGGTGCAATCCGCGCAGGGGCGAGTTGACGGCGTCGTGAGTGAGCTAGAGTCAATCAACCAAACCCAAGGTCAAATCCTGACCCAACTACAAAATGCAGGGCTGGGGAATGTGCCCGGAGGATCAGATGCGCTGGCAATTTTGACGCAGCAAAACACCAACGCCGCCACCAGCCTAAGCAATCTGCGCACAGTGGGCAGCTCAATTTCGGCCACTTCCACCTCGCTTAGCGACGCCGCCAGTGCGCTAAACACTGCGGCTAACGCCTCCACCACTGCCTTTAGCTCCGCGCGGGAAAGTGTTTTTTCCTCTTCGCTGCCGCAGGTCAGTAGCTCGCTGTACAACATGGACCGCCTCTCGGGCACACTGGCGGTTACTGTCAGTAACCAAAACCAGCAGATCACGCAGCTAAAATCCATGCTCACCCAGCTGGATAAAAACCTGGCCGCCACGCAAAACGCCCTGAACCAAAGCGCCACCACCCTGACGCAGCTGCAAAGCGATCTGGAATCCACCCGCGCTGACCTGGGGGCAATCAGCGGCACCTCAGCTTTGCGTCAGCTCACCGACAAGCTTGACGTGAGCGCTGACAAGGTTGCTAACTTCATGCTTTCACCCACGCTGCTAAGCACTCACAAGGTTTACCCGGTGGCCAACTACGGCTCGGCTATGGCCCCGGTGTTCACCAACCTGACCTTATGGGTGGGTGCGTTCATGCTGGTGGTCCTGATCAAGCTGAACGTAGACAGCGAGGGAATCGGGGTCATCACGCACACGCAGGCGTATATGGGCCGCTGGCTGTTAATGGCCGCAATTAGTGCAGTGCAAGCCATTGTGGTCACCACCGGCGACCTGATCCTAGGCGTACAGCACGAAAGTGCGGTGCTGTTCTACCTGGCAACAATCCTTATTGGTTGGGCTTACCTGTCTATTATCTATGCGCTTAGTGTGTCCTTTCAGCATATTGGTAAGGGCATTTGTGTTGTTATGGTAATTTTACAGATTCCTGGCTCTTCCGGTCTATACCCAATTGAAATGGTGCCTAGTTTCTTTGGCTGGGTTTACCCGGTGCTGCCCTTTAAATATGGGGTGGCAGCTGTGCGAGAGGTTATTGGCGGCTTCTACGCCCACCATTTCTTGGCTGACCTGGGGGTTTTGGCGCTAATGGCGGCTGGGTCTTTCGCTGTGGGGATTGGGCTACGGCCCTTCTTGGTTAACATCAACCGCCTAACCGCTGCGGCCATTGCTGAGGGCGGCCTGTTTAACGCTGAAGATACCCGCGATTCGCGCCGTTGGCGCACCACTCAGATTCTCCACGCCCTGGCCGACCGTGACGATTACCGCTGGGAAACCGACTATCAGCGCCGCCGCTTTGAGCGCCTGTATCCGCGTATGCGCGTAGCAGCGATTGTGCTGGGCGTGGTGGTGCCGGCGGTTACCGCCCTGACTAGCAGTTTTAGCACCACCAACCAGAAAATCACCTACGTGGCGGTGTGGATGGCGTGGCTGGTGGCCATGATCGGCTTCCTGGTTTATATGGAGTATCGCCGCGACCGTCTGGAGCGCCAGGCGGCTTTGCTGGAAATGAGTGACGGCGAGATTAAGACCATGCTGCATGGGCATATGGGGCGACGCCGTCAGGGGCGCTCTCGCTCGCCGCTGGCGTTGGTTGAAATTAGTGTTGATAGTGGCGGCATTACTGGTGGCAGCCTTGACGGTTCCAGCAGTGGTGCCGACGCCGCAGCGGCAGCGGGGCGCAGTCAGGCTGAAACTACGCAGATTCCGGTTGTAGACGAAGGAGAAGGCCGATGAAGCACGCAGATGAAAAGCGCAGTGCGGCGTCGGCCTCGCGCTCTGACATTAAGACGCCTGACAGTGTCAAGCATGATGGTGGGACTCGGGCTCGCGCCGCCGTCCCAACCCGCGCTGCCGCCTCAACCCGCGCCGCCACCCGCGCGCAGGGGCGCTCTACCGTCCCAATCCGCACGGCCACCCAAACCCGGACCAGCCGAAAAGCCCAGGCCAAGCCACTTGCTGGGGCCTGGCAGCTATATCGCGACGATCTGCGCCGCGCCCGTATAAATGTGATCAGCCTGGTGATTATCCTCGGGCTAGTGGTAATTCCGGCGGTGTTTGCCTGGTTTAACGTGGCCGCATCCTGGAACCCGTTCGGCAATACGCGCAACCTGACTGTCGCCGTCGCTAATGCCGACACTGGCTACAAAAGTGACCTGGTCCCCATGAAAATTAATGCGGGCGAGCAGGTAGTCTCCGCGCTGCGCGCCAACAAGCAACTCAATTGGGAGGTGACCACGCCTGCGCAGGCACTGGAGGGCACTAAATCGGGTAAATATTATGCGGCCATCGTGATTCCCGAGGGCTTTAGCAAAAATATGCTCAGTTTCTTCTCTTCCAGCGCCCAAAGTACACAGCTGAACTACTACATCAACGAAAAACGTAACGGTATTGCCCCTAAGATTGCCGGCTCTGGGGCGCAGGCGGTTTCCACCCAGGTGAATGCCGTGTTCACCGAAACTGTGGGGGAGGTGGTGTTGAACCTAGCCCAGACGGTGTCTACCCAGCTATCAACCCCAGAGGCTACTAACGCTCTAAATACTGTGGTGGGGCGTGTGCAGACACTGTCTACCCGCTTCGATAGTGCTGCTAACCTGCTCACTTCCTATAGTGGCTTGGTCGACGGCGCTAACGGGCTGGTAACCAGTTCTGTTGGTTTGGTGGGGCAAGGTAGCAAAGACGCCCAGCAGCTACGCACTCAGCTAGGGCAGGTGGCGAGCGAAACTGGGAACATTAAGACCGCCGTCGCCAATGCGAACCAAGCTTTACAGGGGGCCTTCAACGCCTCCACCACGGCGCTAAGTTCAGTCAGCACCGCCGCAGACCAGGTAAACACCTCCTCCGGGCAGTCCGTGTCCGCCGTCGTGACCAGCCTGAACCAGCAGGCCAGCGGGTTGCAGGCACAAGCCGCCAACTACCAGAAGGTGCGCGATAATCTGGCCACGCTGATCACCCAGCTACCTGACCCCACCCGCGCACAAGGGGTGCTGACCAGCCTCGACGGGATTATTAGCAGGCTCAACAGTGCGGCTACGTCGCTGCAGTCGACGGCCACGCAGATTTCCAATAAATCCGGTGACTCGCAGGCCTCCATTACCGAGGCGAAAAACCTGATTGACCAGGCCAAAACCGAGCTAAGCGGCCTCAAAACCACGGTTGACACCAATATCGCTCCCCAGGCTAACCAGCTGGCTGCAGATTTGGCGCAGGTCTCCGAGGGTTTGGGGCAGGTGCGCGAGTCGGTTTCCACCTCACTGGGAGGCAGTGGGGCGGGCTCGCTACAGGCAAAGCTGACGCAAATGAAAACTAACCTCGACGGCGCCGCTAAAGATCTCAGCGCTGCCGGGGCTCAGATGAAGACACTGTCTGAAAAGCTGCGCGGGGCGATTGATAGTGGCGACTTGGCGCAGGTGCAAAAAATTATTGGCGACGATCCCCAGCGTCTGGCCCAAGCCCTGACCACGCCGGCCGTGGTGGAGCGCCACCCGATTTATGCGGTGGAAAATTTCGGTTCCTCCATGGCGCCACTTTACGCAACCGTGGCGATGTGGATGGGCACCATGCTAATTGGTGTGGTGGTGCGCGCGCAGCCGGTTTCTAATGTGTCTAAATTGCGGCCTTCGCAAGTATTTTTTGGGCGCTGGGGTATTTTTGCCACAATTGGCTTGGCGCAGGCGACTTTAGTGGCTGGCGGTTTATTGCTGTTTTTGGATGTGCAAGCGGTGCACCCGTGGCTATTTATGTTAACTGCGTGGTTGGCTGCAATAGTATTTTCGCTGATTAATTATTCGTTTGTGAGCGCGTTTGGAAACGTTGGCAAGGCGATTAGTATTCTGTTTTTGGTGATGCAGGTTTCCGGTGCGGGTGGGTCTTTCCCGCTGGCTATTTTGCCGGGATTCTTGTCTGAATTAAGTCCATATTTACCGGCAAAGCCGGTAATTGACGCGCTGCGTTGTGGAGTGGCTGGATATAGTGGCAATGAATATCTGGGGCATATTGGTCATTTGCTGTTATTTATAATTCCGGCATTAATAATTGGTTTGGTGTTGCGGCCAATTTTGGCGCGGCGCAACCAGGCCAACAGCGAAGCAGTGGAGTCCACCAAAGTCCTGGGCTAATATGCAAGTGCAGGCAAAATATGTATGCAGGTAGAGATGTCTGCAGACAGAAAATGCATGCAAATGCAGGCAAAATAAATACAGGCAAAATCGTCCCTTCCCTATAAAAAATTCATGGGGTTTTATAGGGAACGGACGAAATGTCAGTATTTGTGTGGCAGTTGCGCGGCAGGCCTGTGTGGCGCATGCTTGTGTGGCAGTTGCGCGGCGCATGCTCACATTGTGTATACCTATGTGGCTCAAGGCATGTATGTTGCATGTCCACCTGAGTAGCCTGGTTTTTGGCTCAACCTCATAGGTCCTCTAACGTCGACGCCGACGGTACTGACGACGCCGGCCTGGCTGGTTGCGATCTCACTGGCCGCATAGTTCTCCGACGCCGGACTCTGCAGCGTGTGCCCATTTTTGCTAACCCTGACCAGCCAGAGGCCCCCTTTGTCTGGCCATGTCTCTGGTCAACCAAGCATACGTAGTTTCCAGGCATACATGGCTAGACGCGCAGATATGGTTTACAGATACGCAGATTTCGTCCGTTCCCTATAAAACCCCATGGAAAAATCATAGGGAAGGGACGATTTTACCTGTGTTTGTCTGCAGTGCCTGTATTCTGCCATAAAATAAACAACACTGAATGCAACACCAGTTTTAGGAGTCACTTGAGTATCGGTCTAGTCGCCCTTCTTGACGACATTGCCGCCCTGGCTAAAGCCGCCGCCGCCTCGGTTGATGACGTGGCGGGAGCCGCAACCAAAGCATCTAGCAAGGCAATTGGGGTGGTTATCGACGACACTGCCGTGACTCCCCAATACGTGCAGGGCATCAAGCCTGAACGCGAACTGCCAGTTATTAAACGCATCGCGCGCGGCTCACTGATCAACAAGCTGGGCATTATTTTGCCGGTGGCCTTATTGCTGACCTGGCTGGCACCCTGGTCGCTGCCTATTTTGCTGCTGGTGGGAGGCACTTACCTGTGTTTTGAGGGCGCAGAGAAAGTACTTAGCGCCTGGGGGATTATCAAGGAACATGAGAACTCCCACGGCGCCAGCGACAAATCCACAGATCCGGCCGCCGTGGAAAAAGCCATTGTCAGCTCGGCGGTGCGCACAGACCTGATTCTTTCCACTGAGATCATGCTGGTGTCTTTGGCGGGCCTGCACACTAATGACAACCTGCGCAAAGTCGCCATCATGGTGGTGGTGGGCTTCATCATGACGTTCTTCGTCTACGGCCTGGTGGCGCTGCTGGTGAAAATGGATGACCTGGGCTTGGCCTTGGTGCGTCGCGGCCAGGAGAAACTGGGGCGTGCCATCGTCAAAACTATGCCGCGCGTTTTCCGTGTGATCGAGGTGGTTGGCACTGTGGCCATGCTCTGGGTGGGCGGTCACATTGTGATTGACGCCCTCAACAACCTGGGCGTGAGCGCCCTGCATCACCTGGTGGAGCACGCCGCCCACGCCGCCACCCACGCCGCCCAGGGTCTGGGCGACTCGTTAAGCGGCGTGGTCAAGTGGTGCGTGGAGACGGCCTGCTCGGGCGTGTTCGGCCTGGCGTTTGGCGCGCTGGTTACTGCTCTGGTGCTGGGGCTGCAGCGGCTGCTGCGGCAGCGCGCGGGGCAGCACTAGCGATCTTTTCCAGCTCGGCCTCGCCGTGAGCTGCGGATAGGAACCACACTTCAAAGATCGACGGCGGCAATGCCACCCCCGCCTCCAGGAAGGTGTGGAAGAAGGGCGCGTAACGCCAGGTTTCCTGCTGGCGCGCCTGGTCGTAGTTGTAGACACCGTCGCGGGCTGCCTGTGGGCCAAACATGATGGACATCAGCGAGCCGGTACGCTGCACGCGGTGCGCCACCCCGGCCTGGGTGAGCGCCTGGCCCACAATCTCACCCACAGCTTGGGCGTTAGCGTTGACGGCGTTGTAAACGTCGACGTCGGCCAGCTGCAGCGTGGCTAGGCCAGCGGCGGTGGCTAGCGGGTTACCTGAGAGCGTGCCCGCCTGGTACACCGGCCCCAGCGGCGCCAGTAGGTCCATGATGTTGGCGCGCCCGGCCACGGCGGCTAGTGGCATCCCTCCGCCCACGACCTTGCCGAAGGTCACCAGGTCAGGCACCCATTTGGGGGTGGCGACGGCGCTGTGCTCAGCTGTGGCGACGGCGTCGGGCACAGCCGCTTTAGTGGCTTCTGAGCCGGCGGTTCCGCCTGCGCCGATAGTCCCGGCTGCGCCTAGCTGCGCCAGGGCAGCAGGGGTGGTTAGCTCAGCACTTAGTGCGGTGGCGGGGGTGGCGCCGTCGTGCTCTTGCCAGCCGGCCACAGCCTCCAAACCCCACCAGCCGGCAGAGCTGACCCTAAAACCTGTGAGTACCTCATCCAAAATCATTACCGCACCGTAGCGGGTGCATAGGGAACGGATGCGCTCATTCCAGCCGGCCAGTGGGGGCACGCTACCCATATTGGCGGGGGCGCCTTCGAAAATAACGCCCGCGATTTCCTGACCGCGTTCGGCGAAGCAGGCTTCTAGTGCCTCAAAGTCGTTGTAGGGCAACACGATGGTGCAGGCGGTAATCGCTGCGGGCACGCCCGCACTGCCGGGTAGGCCGCCCGTGGCCACGCCGGAGCCGGCCGCAGCCAGTAGACCGTCGCTGTGACCGTGGTAGTTGCCGGCAAATTTGATGATCAGCTCGCGCCCGGTGGCACCGCGTGCTAGGCGGATAGCGGTCATGGTGGCTTCGGTGCCGGTGGAAACAAAACGTACCCGCTCCACAAACGGCACGCGTTCGCGCACCTTTTGGGCCAGCAGGGTTTCGCTCTGGGTGGGGGCGCCAAAGGATAGCCCGCGCGCTGCGGCCTCCTGTACGGCGGCCACCACTTGCGGGTGGGCGTGGCCTAGCAGGGCTGGGCCCCAGGAGCCCACCAGGTCCACATAGTCGCGCCCGTCGGCGTCGGTAACGTAGGCCCCTTTAGCGGCGCTGATGAAACGCGGGGTGCCGCCCACGCCCCCAAAGGCGCGTACGGGAGAGTCAACACCACCCGGAATAATCCCCTTGGCCTGGGTAAATAAGCGTTCATTTAAATTCATAATTAAGTCCTATTGCGGCGTTTGGTCTGTTTTTCCTGCGGCGTTGGCTTAGCGCAGCATCTGGGCGATTTCGCGGGCCCAGTAGGTAAGTACCGTGTCAGCGCCGGCACGGAAAATGCCCAGCACGCTTTCAAGGATCACGCGCTCGCGGTCAATCCAGCCGTTGGCTGCGGCCGCCTCAACCATGGCGAATTCCCCGGAGACCTGGTAGGCCGCCACCGGAATGTCGCTGGCTGCGGCCACATCACTAAGCACATCCAGGTAGGGGCCGGCGGGCTTAACCATCACCATGTCAGCCCCCTCGGCGGCGTCGAGCAGTACCTCATACAGGCCTTCGCGACGGTTGGCGGGGTCTTGCTGGTAGGTGCGACGGTCACCCTTGAGGGTGGAGCCCACGGCTTCACGGAAAGGCCCAAAGTAGGCGGAGGCGTATTTGGCCGAGTAGGCCAGGATTGCCACGTCGGCGTGCCCGGAGGCGTCTAGGGCCTGGCGAATGGCGGTTACCTGCCCATCCATCATGCCTGAGGGGGAGACCATGTGGGCGCCGGCTTCGGCCTGGCTGACGGCCATGGCCTGGTAGAGCGGCAAGGTTGCGTCATTGTCGACGCCGCCGCGCTCGTCTAGCAGTCCGCAGTGGCCGTGGCTGGTGAACTCGTCAAGGCAGGTGTCGGCGCAAACCACCACGGCGTCGCCCACCTCTTCGCGCACAGCAGCGATACCCTGATTCAAAATGCCTTCACTGGCCCAGGCCTGGCTGCCTGCCGCGTCGCGCACTGTGGGCACCCCGAATAGGTCAATTGAGCCCACGCCAGCTTCAGCGCAGGCCACCGCCTCACGCCGCAGTGAATCCAGGGTGTGCTGGTAGACGCCGGGCATGGCGCTAATGGCTTGCGGCTCGCTAATATCCTCGCGCACGAACACCGGTAGGATCAGTTTGGCCGGGTCAATGCGGTGCTGGCTGACCAGGGCGCGCATGGCCGGGGTGGAGCGCAGGCGGCGCGGGCGCAGCGTGGGAATGGGGGCGGGGGCAACGCCGTGGCTGGCTAGCAGGTCCAGCGCGCTTTGGGGGATGGTGGTCATGAAAAATCCTTTGCTTTAAATAGGTTAATTATGGCTTGGGTGATGTGTTCGGCTCGCGGCGTGGCGGCGGTAGCGTCCACGCGCAGGCCCAGTTCGCGGCAGTGCGCGGTGGTGGATTGGCCAATGCTGACCACTGCGGTTTTCTTAGGTGGGGGTCCCAGCAGCTGCAGTAGGGCCTGGGCGCTAGAGCCTGCAGTGACGACGACGGCGTCCCACGCCCCGGCTTGCCACTGGGTTTTGAGGTGGGCTGGTAGCTGAGGAAGGGGCTTGGTGGTGTAGGTTGCAACGGCGTCCACCTGCCAGCCAAGCTGGCTAAGTCCTTGGGCTAGCGTGGGGGCGGCTAGCTGCGACTGCGGCAGGCAGATGGTGGGTGTAGCTGCCGTGGAGGCTGCTGCCGTGGTGGCAGTGGGCGGCGTCGGGAAAATTTCCAGTAGCTTGGCGGCGCTACCCCCGCCTACCAGGGTGGGCTTAAGTGCGCAGTGGGTGTTTACCCACTCGGCAGTGGAGTGGCCAACCACGGCCAAGTGCGTGGTTCCTTGAATGGAATCTGCTTGTTGAATCGAATCTGGTTGGCTGTCTCGGTCAAGGCTCTGTTTAGCGGAACTCTCGCGAGTCGCAGCTTCCGAGGCTAGTGCAAATGAGCTCAATGCGAGGGTGGGTGAGTTGAGTGTGGGGGCTGAGGCGGGTGCTAGCGCAAGCGAATTTAACTGCGGCAGCACGGCCTGTGCTGCTCGCCAGGAAGAGAGCACCACCCAGGCGTAATAGCCAGCCGCAAGCCTTTGGCGCATCTGTTCTAGCTGTGCAGATTCAATGGGAATGGTTTGGGTTAGTGCGAAAGTGTCTACCTGGGCGCCGGCAGCTTTAAGGTCCGCCGCAATGGCGTCGTCGGGTTTTAAACGCGGCAAAGCCACCCGCAAACCGGCGAGTGTTTCACGTGAAACAACCATAACCATCTATCCCTAAATCCGATCGCAAAACCTTAGTTGTCATCTTGCTATGCGCTTAGTTGTCACTTTGCTGCGCGCTTAGTTGTCGCCCTGCCGTGCACTTAGTCTCAGCATTGTTGCGGCTATCCTCGGCGCAGCCCTTAATTCCGGGCTTACTGTTGCCTCAGCCACGCTCCTTAATGCCTCAGCCACGCTCCTTAATGCCTCAGCTAGGCCCCTTAACGTCTCAGCCGCGCTCCTTAACTGCTCGCAAATCTGCCACCTGCCCGGCGCCTTGCGCCAACAAATCCTGGGCGGCACGCTGACCCAACTCCACAGCTTTTTGCAGGTGCGAAGCCTTGGTTAGGTCCACACCCTCAAGCCTCACAGCTTGGTAGCTACGCACGCTAGCGGCGCCGTCGAGAGCAAACACCCCGGCCTCTAAGTGCAGCTCATAATCAAAGCCGGCGTGCACCAGGTAGGCGTAAGTGCCCACGGGGGCTGCGCACCCAGCCTGCAAAGTAGACATCACCGCGCGCTCAGCTACCGCAGCCAGGTGTGAAGCCGGATCGTTCACCTGGGCTATCACCGCCTCCAACTGGGGGTCAAGCTCCTGGGCGGTCTCAATAGCCAGCACACCCTGCGACGGCGCCGGCAACATCTGCTCGGGGTTGAAAGCCTCGCTTATGTGCTCAGCCAAACCCAGCCGCTCCAATCCAGCGCAAGCCAGCACCACGGCGTCCAGATCAGCGCCGGTGCCAAGAGCCTGGGGGGATGTGCCAGCGTCGGCGGCAACCTGAACCCCGCGCACGCGCCCCAGTCGCGTGGGCACGTTACCCCGCAAATCCACGGTCTTAATGTCGGGGCGTAAAGCCTTTAGCTGGGCTACACGCCGGGGCGAGCCGGTACCTACACTCGCCCCACTAGGCAGCTGCACCAGGCTCATGCCGTTCGAGGCCACCAGAGCATCGCGCGGATCTGCCCGGCGCGGGGTGGCGGCAATGCGTAGCCCTGCAACCGGGGCAGTGGGTAGATCCTTAAACGAGTGCACCGCCAAATCCACTTGCCCCTCTAACAGCTGAGTGCGCAGCTGGGCGGCAAACACCCCAATACCGCCAAGTTGGCTTAGCGCTGCGCGTGAAGTGTCGCCCTGAGTTCGCACAGTAACCAGCTCCACGCGCCAATCCAGCCCCTGGGAGGCGGCGGCAGTTTCCAACATGCGCGCCACCATGCCCGACTGGGCTAAAGCCAAAGCCGACCCGCGCGTCCCCAGACGCACAACCTTTTCACTCATAAGAAGTTCCTATATATTTGTAGTGCTATGCGGACTGTGGCGTTATGAGCGCTGTAGGCGCCTGGCGTTCGTGCGCGCGTGAGCGACCACCGCATTTACGCCCGTGCCACCAACCCAGGCACCAGTAACCGCCAAACCCTCAATGTTTTCAACCTGGCTCATAGAAGCCGCAATGCGCGCGCGGTAGCTGGGCGGCAGTGGCGGCAAAGTGCCATTCCAACGCACCAGTTTGTGCTCGCTTACCTGCTCGGGGTGGATAGTTACGCCCGTCAAAACCTGCACGTCAGCTAGGGCTTGCTCCAGGCTCACCTGCGGCTCACTTTGCCCCAAACGCCCATACGACAGGCGCAATAAATGCTGGTGCGGCGCCAAAGCCTGGGCGATCCAGGGCCACTTAACGTTTAAATGCGACAGGGCCTTGGCTCCCACAGGGCTCTCGACGGCGCCGGCCTGGGTTGGGCTTCCCTGGTTGCTGGGCTCGACGGCGGTGGGCTGGGTGTCGCCGCATGATTCTGAGCCGGCCTGGGTGTCGGGGGTGGACTGGTCCGGCTCGGCCTGGGTGTCGGCGCAGCTTGCGGGTGACGCCGGCGCCACCAGCAGGCCCTGACCCACCGGGGCGGCGTCCAGCTCAGGGCTATCAACCAGCAGCGAGTAGCGCGCAATGGGCGCGCCCACCGGGATAGTGATGTCAGTGTCTAAGGCCGCCAAGTTTGCGCTGGCCAGCAACCGCAAGGCTGGGCGCGCTGAACAAGCCACCACCAGGCGCTTAGTGCGCAAAGTACGCGGCGCGCCGGCAGGGACCGGCTCGCTCGAAGGAGTCGGGCCCGGCTTGGTGGGGGCCAGCACCACCTGCCAGTAGCCGACGCTGTCGCTGGCGTCGTGGGAAGCCGCGTTGCTGGCGCCACTAGCGCCGCAGGTAGTGGCGCCGCTTGCAGTGTCAGCGTTGCCTGCGGCGTCGGGAGCAATGAGCTGCTGGGCCCCAACGCGAGTGAGCACAGTGCCTCCCGCCGTCGTGATGGCCTGACTCAAAGCCGCAGTCAGCTGGAACATGCCACCGCGAACGCACTTATCAACACTGCGCCCACCAGTAGCTTTACGCGAGCGCGCCAACAGGAAAGCCACCGCATCAGCCAGGCAGCCATGCTCACGAGTAGCCTGACGCAGCCCCGGCGTAACCGTGTCAGTGGCCAGATCGGCCGGATCGCACGTGTAAATGCCGGCAACTATCGGGCGCACCAGACGATCAACCACCGCCTGCCCCATGCGCGCGGCCACAAACCCTGCCAAAGTCTCGCCCTCAGCGCCCTGGCCCACCTCACTGCCTAGGTGGCGGTCTTGGGCGGCACGTTGCGCAGCCTTAGCGCCCAAAACGGCGACGACGTCGTCCGCGCCCGGATCAGCGGGAATGCCCAGGTAGGCGTCACGCAAGAACCGCCACAGACGCCAGCGACTTTCACCATTGGCGCGGTTGGGGGGTAAAAACAGGCGTGCGCCGTCGCCGCTAGGGGCCAGCGCCTCCAGCCCCAAAGCGGCCACCATCTGGGCGGTTTCCACCCCGCGCGGAACAAAAGTCTCAGCACCCAAATCCACCTGGACCGGGCCAATATAGCCGGGGGCAATCAGCCCACCCAGATAGCCGCGCGCCTCCACCAGCAGCGGTTTGAGCCCATCCTGGGTTAGCTGCCAGGCGGCAGACAGACCGGCGATCCCTCCGCCAATCACCAGGGCATCTACCTCATCGGGCAGGTCACTAAGCGGGTTTGGGTGAGAAGTGACCGGAGTGGCCGGGGTGGCAGCGCTCTTGCGCTCAGCCGAGGACTGGCGGCCAGTAGAGGTGGAACTGTTTCTAGCATCCAGATTCATAAGCTTTCCTTATGAACAAATTCGACGATTCGCGTTAACACGGCTGGGTCAGTAGTTGGCGGCACCCCGTGGCCCAGGTTAAACACATGCCCCGGTGCCTGGCGCCCCGCGCGCAAACACTCAACAATGGCCTGCTCAATCACCGGCCACGGCGCCGTCAGCAAAGCCGGGTTCAAATTGCCCTGCACTGGGCAGCTGCCCCCAAGCTGGTCAATCGCCCAATCCAACTCAGTGCGGTCATCAACCCCCACAGCCTGCGCCCCCGCCGCCAGCATCTGCGGCAACAGGCGCGCGCTACCAGTAGCAAAGTGAATCAGTGGCGCCGCCTTGCCAGTAGTTGGGCTGATCGCCTCGCGGGCCCGCGCAATAGCTAGCGCCGAGTATGGGGCCACGCGCTCGCGGTAGTCGGTGGGGCTAAGTGAACCGGCCCAAGAGTCAAACAGCTGCGCCGCCGAGGCGCCACAGCTAATTTGCAGAGCCATGAAATCGCCGGTGACCTGCGCGCACCAGCGCATTAACAAGTCCCAAGTGGGTGGGTCGGCGTGCATTAGAGAACGCGCAGCCAGGTGGTCGCGGCTGGGCTTGCCCTCAACCAGGTAAGCGGCCAGGGTGAAAGGCGCACCCCCAAAGCCAATTAGCGGGGTCCAGTCCGCCGGCTGTGCCTGAGCTTGCTGTGACGCCTGGGGCATGGTTGCCGGCGTCGATGCTGCCGGTTGCACTGCGGCTGCCGGTTGCGCTGCGGGGGTCAGTTGCGCCTGGGTCGGGTCTGCTGGTTGCGTCGGGCTCACCGGTTGTGCCTTAGCTAGCGGCTGTGGCACCCCTTGCTGCGGCGCCCCTGGTTTCGACGCCTGCGCGGGCGTGCCTAGCTCGGTCAAAATCAGGGCAATAGCCTCACGCAGGGCGGCCACGCCCTCAGCGCCCTGGTGAGTGGCGCCGTCGTGACTGGCCCAAGTGCCCTGGCCAAAACCGCACTCAAGTAGGCGCTCAACGTCGTCGCGCGTGCGAATAGGGGCCGATAAAACCGGCCCCACCTGCGGTTTGATCTCCACATCTACCCCTGCCAGGCGCAGTGGCACCATGATGTCTGAGAAGAAAATAGCCGCATCCACCCCGTGACGGCGCACCGGCTGAAGCGTTGCCTGTGCAACCACCTGCGGATTTAGGCAAGCCTCAAGCATGGGTAGATTCACCTGGGCGCGCAGCTGGCGATACTCAGGCAGAGAGCGCCCGGCCTGGCGCATAAACCACACCGGGGTGCGGGCGGGGCGTTGCCCATTAAGTGCAGCCAAGAGGGCGGGCTGGGGCGAGTTGGGTGGCGGCAAAGCATTCATCGTTTATTAATTCTAGCCATAGATAATTTAAATAATATTCACGTTTTCAAATACCGCATTAGTGGCAGTTATGCTTACCTAACCGCTTTTATGACGCCGCGTCTTTATTTATTTAAAATGACACTTCGACACTTAAAAAACCTTGCAGTTGCAGGGAAAACTGGCACTCTAGAGTTAACTGTCGCGGTGGCATAAAAATAGTTTTGCGCAAATCGCGAGATAACTGTGTGTGGCGGGCCGATAGGTGCTTGAATAGCACTCGCTGTGACTATTCATCTACTCTCCGCCGATCATCGTTATCAAAGCCTGGATGAGGTTGCCCGACTCAGTCGGGTAGACAACCTGGGCCCCAAACTCATGCGCGCGCTGCCCTACCTGCGCGGCGCCGTGGTGGTGCGCACCTGCAACCGCCTGGCAATCCTGGTTGACGCCCCAAGCAGGCTGGCTAGCTCTGGCGTCACCCCCGCTGTTGCCGACGACGTGCGCGCGGTGCTGGCTCACCGCGTCGAGCTGTCCCTTGAGCAGGTGCATTTGCGCCACCTGGCCGGACACCAAGCCCACCTAGACCTATTTGCCACCGCCGCCGGGCTGGAATCCATGGTGGTGGGGGAGCGCGAAATTGCTGGCCAGCTGCGCCGTGCTTTCCATGCGGCTTGGGAGGAAGACACTCTTAGCTGCGATTTGGGGCGCGCCCTTGAGCACGCCTCACGCACCAGTCGGTTGGTGGCCACGCACACCGGCTTGGCTTCTTCGGGCCGCTCAGTGGTGGCGGTGGGCCTGGATTTGGCTACCCAAGCTTTACAGGACGCCAAACTGCGCCCGCTTAAAGAGGCCCAGGTTGTGCTGGTGGGCACCGGCGCCTATGCGGGTGCCACGGTCACTGCCCTGCGCGAGCTGGGGGCCACTAATGTGCGGGTGTATTCACGCTCCGAGCGCGCCCAAATTTTTGCGCAGGGACGTGGAATCGGCTGGGTTGATGAGGCGCGGCTAGCGCAGGCGCTTGACGCGGCAGACCTGGTGGTTACTTGTCGCGGCTTGGGTAGCCCGGTGCTCACCCGCGAGATTGTGCAGCGGGTTAAAACTCCACTGGTGATCTTGGATTTGGCGTTGCAACGTGACGTGGAGGCGGCGGTAGCTGACCTAGCTGGTATCAGCTACATTGACCTGCTTAGCGTGCAGCGCGCAGTGCCCCAGGCGCACGGTGAACAGGTGCGTGCGGCCCGCGAGATTGTGGCCCGCGAAGTGGAGGTATTTGAGCGCAGCTTGGGGGCGCGCTCTATGGATCCGGTGGTGCGGCGCCTGCGTGACCATGTGGATGAGGTGGTGGGGGAGGAGATCTCCCGGCTGCGCCCTGTGGATGGGTGCATTAGCGCCGACGACGCCACCCGCGCACTGCGTCATTTGGCGGCACGTTTGATCCATAATCCCACCGTTATGGCCCGCAAAGCGGGCGAAAGTGGACAACAGGACGCATACTTGGAGGCTTTGCAGCTAGTGTTAGGCATGGATGCTAGCCCAAGCGACACTTTGACAGTGTCTAATAAGGAGAGAAATGTCTTCACTTGCGCCCTATGACGCGATCATGCTGCTGTCCTACGGCGGACCTAATGGGCCCGAGGACGTACTGCCGTTTATGCGTAACGCTACGCGCGGGCGCGGCGTGCCTGATGAACGCCTGCTGCAGGTAAGTGAGCACTATAAGCTTTTTGGCGGGGTTTCACCCATTAATGAATGCAACCGTCGCCTGCTGGGCCACCTGCGGCGTGAGCTGGATCAGCGCGGCTGTGACATTGCCTTGGGTTGGGGTAACCGTAACTGGCATCCTTTCGTTAGTGAGGGCCTACGGGAATTGGCCGACGCCGGCGCGCGCCGCATCTTGGCCCTGCCCACCTCTGCTTATGCTTCCTACTCGGGGTGCCGCCAGTACCGTGAGGATATTGCAGCCGCCCTGGTGGAGTTAGAGGACACTTACGCCCCCGGGGTTTTGACCGTGGATAAGGTGCGTCCCTACTACAACACTGACGGCATGTTTAACGCCCAGGTACGTTCCATCCAGGTGGCTTACGCCAAGCTAGCTGAGCAGGGCTTTAAGCCGCAGCAAATCAAGCTTCTGTATGTAACCCACTCGATCCCGCTGGCTATGGAGGCCGGTAGTGCCCCTAGCGCTGAGGAGCTGGAGCGTTTCCCCCGCCTGGCTAACGAGATTAGTTATGTGGCCCAGCACCAGGCTTTGATTGAGGCTTTACAGCCGGCTTTGGAGTGGGCGCTGGGAGTTAAGCAGGTGAACGCGGATCTGGCTTACTGCTCGCGTTCTGGCCCGCCGCACGCCAAGTGGCTTGAAAGCGACATTAATGACGTGCTGGCCCAGCTTGACCGAGACCAGATTCAGGCAGTGGTGGTGGCTCCCATTGGTTTCATCACTGACCATATGGAAGTGGTCTACGATCTAGATACGGAAGCCGCCCAAACTGCCGCCGAACTGGGCTTGGGCTATGAGCGCGCAGACACTGTCAGCGAAGACCCAGAGTTTGTGTCCTCCCTGGTGGACATTATGGAGGAGCGCGCCGCGCACGCCCGTGGCGAAAGCTACGAAATTGTTAACACCACCGGCACTGGCCCGTTCCATACTGTATGTCCACCTCAATGCTGTCGTAGCGGGGCCACCCCGGCCCGCCCTGGCCCAGACCGTTTCGCCCCGGCGTCCGCATTTAACAGTTTTAGGAGTTGAACATGGGGAAAGCTAAGGAGCTTAGCGCCGAGCAGGAGCTTGAGCGCAGCCAGAAAAAAGCTAAGAAAGCTGCCAAAAAAGCCGCTAAGAAAGAGCGTAAAGCGCAAATCAGTGCCAACGCTAAGGATTGGGATGGCCGCCCGCTAACCAAGAAGCAGGCCCACAAGCTGGTTAAGGAAGGGCAGGTGCTGCCCTTACCGCAGGGACACCCCAAGGTTGGCAAGAAATACCTGGCCAAACTGGCTGCAGAGACGCAAAACCGTAAGCAGGCGCCCGCTTGCCCAGCTGAGGCGAGCCACGGCGTCGAGACTAAAACCTGCCACCCAGGCCAGGCGCAGGACCCTAAAGACCCTAAGGTAACCACACAGCCAAAGGAGAAAGCTATGGCTAAAACTCACCCGCATGGGCATCCAGACACTGTCAGCCGCCACGATCCGCGCGACGTCGCCACCGTGGACTTTGACGAGGTAAACAACAAGCAGCACTACGCCCTGTACACGGTTTGGAAGCTGGCCGCCCCGCTACCTGCCGACGACGCCGCCCGTGAGGCCCTGGTGTACGAGTCGGTGCAGTATGTGGCCGGCTCAGGCGCCTCCACGCGCGGCTGGTATGACCTGGCCGGTTTTAGGGCTGGGGCTGACCTGCTGATTTGGTGGCTTAACGACGACCCCAAGGCGCTACAGGATGCCTACCAGCGTCTGCGCGCCAGTGCGCTGGGGCGTTACCTGGAGCCGGTGTGGAGCTGCATGGGTCTGCACACTCCGGCCGAGTTCAATCGCCGCCACATTCCCGCCTGCTTTGGGGGCGTGGTGCCGCGCGAGTGGATCATGGTGTACCCCTTCGTGCGCTCCTATGACTGGTATCTGCTCGATGCGGCTGAGCGTTCACGCATTATGGCTGATCACGGCCGTAATGGTTTTGCTCAGTACCCCGATGTTAAGGGCTCGACTTTGAGTGCTTTCGGTATGAGCGACTATGAGTGGGTGCTGGCTTTTGAGGCTGACGGCCTTGATCGCCTTGAGGGGGTTATGCACGCCCAGCGTTACACCGAGGCGCGTTTGCACGTGCGCGTAGATACCCCCTTCTACACCGGTCACCGCGTAGAGCCGGTGGTGTGGGCGCAGCGTCAGCCCCGCGTGTAAGTTGCGTTGTAGCGGCTAGTTTTGCCTACGACGACGGCGCAGCTTGGCTGGTCTAGGTTTGGCTGCTTCGTGGGCGCTGCGCAGCGGTGCACGTTTGTGCAGTAGTTGGCGAGGCTAGTTGGTGATTTTGTTTGGTGGTGTGCCCCAAGGCTTGGCCTTGGGGCACACGCCGTTTAAATGTTGACTAAATTTCTATGGCGCCTGTCACTTGGTTGGGTGTTTAATGAATGTGTGCGCGGCTACATAGTGGTTGTGCATGCACCCATCCCTACTGCCTTGGCTGCGCCAGTGTTCTGTAGCCGCAGACAAAGCAGGCGTCTAGAGGTGAACATGATGGAACGGTTATTTACAAGGATGCGCACGAGCGGGCCGCTGGTTTTGAGCCTGTTCCTGTTTTTCGCTGCCCGGGAGGTGTGGAACACCCGGCCACAACTGATGATCATTTGGCTGGTTGGCACCGTGTGTTGGTTGGTCGGAGAGATCTATGCGCGCTGGCAACACAAGCGTTTGGACTGGCCCGAGTGGATCTTGGCCTTTAAGCGCGGCTATCAGGGCAACACCAATTAAACCTTGTTAACCAAGGCTGGGCCCCGGCAAGGGAGCAGCTAAGCTGCCCCCTTGCCGGCTCTGCTGTGCCCGTGTTCGAGTGTCTAGGACGGGTAAATTTTGGTGGCCAGATGTTTGTAAATTTTCCAAACTAAAAATGCTGGCCATATAGGGGCATTGGGGTTAACATAGTGATTGAAGGGGCTGATACTTCAAGGCCCTAACAACAAGCAGCTGAGTCAATGTCGATAGCGCTGCAACCGACTAAAACTTTTAAGGGCAGCGATTAACGCTGTGCCTGTATTGGCGCTGCCCTAATGGTGGAAACATTGATTTATTTAGGTTTCCTGCTCGCTAATTAGTTGAGTAGGTGGAGTTTGTGCGCCCTAATTGGCTTTTGGGTGCATTGAATTTGAGAGGAGAACAAAATGGAACAGTATCCGACTAAGGATCTAACGATTGATCCGCAGGTAGCCGAGGATGCTATTAAGCGTTTAGCGCCTGAGGCTGTGGATGAAATTGGTGTGGACCGGTTGCGCACGGTACGCCAGATCCTACGTGAATACTCTAGCTGTAAGGTTGATGATGAAGAGCTGTACTTGTTGTTAGATTTCTTTAATTGGGAAATGACTGGAACTCGTTTGCATGTTTATGACTACAGGCGGCCTTGGCAAGACCAGATTGACTGGGATCTTGTAAAGGCGATGTTAGAGGAGCAGGTTCCTGAAGCTTTAGAAAAGCTTGGTTTCGACAGGCTTCGCACGGTTACCCGCATGATCAAAGAATATGGTGAAGGTAACCTGACTCTCGATGAACTAACTAGGTTAGTAATTAACTATAAATTTGGTCTGACTGATATACCTACAACGCTTGTGGGGGATATTGCTCCCGGTCCGGCTGAAGGGGAAGTTAGTGAGGAACTGAGTTGGGCTTTTTCTGAGAAGCAGTTATCTTATGATGACTATGAACACATTTATTGGGCTCGAAGGGCTAAATAAGCTCTGATTCTATTTATGTATAAAGAAGTATTTGATCAGAAGGGAAAAGATTGAAATGGAACAGTATCCGACTAAGGATTTAACGATTGATCCGCAGGTAGCCGAGGAAGCGATTAAGCGTTTAGCACCTGAGGCTGTGGGTAAGGTTGGTGTGGACCGGTTGCGCACGGTACGCCAGATCTTACGTGAATATTCTGACTGTAAAGTTGATGATGAAGAACTAGAGTTGTTGTTAGATTTCTTTAATTGGGAATTGACTGGAACTCGTATGCATGTTTATGACTACAGGCGTCCCTGGCAAGACCAGATTGACTGGGATCTTGTAAAGGCAATGCTAGAAGAGCAGGTTCCTGAAGCTTTAGAAAAGCTTGGTTTCGAGCGTCTATGCACGGTTACCCGCATGATTAAAGAATATAGTGAAGGTAACCTGACCCTAGATGAACTAACTAGGTTAGCGGTCAACTATAGGTTTGGTCTGACTGATATACCTACAACGCTTGTAGGGGATATTGCTCCCGGCCCAGCTGAAGGAGAGGTTAGTGAGGAGATAGGTAGGGGGTGTTTCTCGTAAGCAGTTAACTTATGAGGAATATGATCATATTTTGTTAGCGAGAATGGCGCGAATCTCGTAAATATGTCAACCGTAAAGGTATTGCGGCGGGAAATGGTGGTGGGGGACTTTCTAAAGAGAGTCCCCCACCGTGTTTAGATGCAATCCTGCTGATGATCGTTTGTGCTAAGTAGGCTGGTATTAGTTTGCCCAGGGCACCATACCGGCATTTTCTACAGAGCTAATTATCGTTATATCTAGTGGCTTATCTGGGCCAAGTTTAATTTTCCAGTCGCCCTTATCCCAAATTAGGGTAAAGGTGCTCTGAGCCAAGGCGTATGGATACTTAGGGATACGTATAGCTAAACGCACAACAACATTATTTTCATCAATCACCTGAATACTGTAGCCAACACTTTGTACAGTTGTGGGATTTTCATGCGAATCTTTACCCTTGGCTAGCAGGCGTTTTTGATCATCATCTTCATAGGTAGTTGCTTTAACTAAATCAATTAATTTGTGACCACCAGCGCTCAATGCCTGAAAATTAGCGGCGGCCAGGATGGCGCCTTCGCTGCTATGGGCATAGCAGGTGGGTACATCACCATCAGCCCGCTTACCTGGGCCGGTCAGGTTGTTGTAGTAGTAATAAGTGCTATCAACAAACAGGCTGCTGCGCATGGCTGGCATGTTTACCTGACTCGTAGGCTTAAGTTCAGAGCCGGCCAGGCCACAGACTGAACCCCAGGTGTTTACTTTCCCGTTGTTGCCTGAGGCCTGACTGCCTGCAGTTGAAGAAGTACTTCCAGAACTAGCATCGCTGCGCCCCGCCTGGTTAGATCCTGCTTGGTTAGACCCTGTCTGGTTAGGTCCCGCCTGGCTAGAACCACTAGTGCCGGGAGTTGCAGCCCCAGAAGCAGCCTTAACGGCGTCGTCGTCAGTTAAAGCCCAAACTAAAGCTCCAACCAACACCAAAATAACTACCAGCGCACCAACCAGGGCCAAGCGCAGTTTTCTTTGTTCTTCCATGCCTTATCACCAGTTAAAAAGCACTTAAAAAATAGCTACAGCAACTTAAAGACAAACGCTGTCAATGAACGGCGCAGCGCTCACCAGCTACCAAGCGCTTTTACGTGTCGAGGATGTAGGCGCGCAAACACCACCCGTGAGCTGCGTACTCAGGGGTGGCGGCAGTGTTGCGCACCACTTACGAAAAGCAACTTAATGCCAAACATAAGTTATATGCAAGGCCTTATTACATTTACATGCAGGCAAGGTGCTGCCGGGGTCATTGCGCCGGGCTGCGCCAGAGTGAACCGGGTTGCACCGGATTGAACTGGGGGCCTGGCGCTATAGCCAAGCCCCCAGCGGGGTGGGAAGCTGCGTGAATAGGACCTAGTCGGAGTCCTCGCTGTCCGTGTTGGTCAGCTTCTTGCGCCTGGTAATCCAGTCATCCAAGAAGGTGGGGGAGGGCTTGGTGGAAGTGTAAGCCTCGCCGTCCTGAACACCTGCCTTCTTGTTGATCTCCTGCAGCTGCTCGGTTAAGGCGCGAACATCGTTCATCTGCTTGGGGGCAACAAAGTTAAACGGCTGCACCAGCTGCTTGTGTGAGCAGCTCAAAACCTGGTCAAAAGCGTGCACCACCGGGTGGCCGTTAATAACCCCGGCGCGTACCTGCTCATTGTGGTCAACCTTCAAAGTGAAAGGCTGGGTCTGGCCATAGCTAGTGGCCAGCGTCGCCGCAGCGCTCAAGTTAGGTAGCCGGCTCAAAGAACCGCCCGGCCACACCCCCAAACGCTCATCAACCTCCGGGGCGTCACGAACCGAGGTCCTAAACGCAATTACTGAAGAGGCGTTGCCGCGCAAAGCCTCAAGCAAGCTCATAGACAGCTGCCCCATGTGCTGGTGCAGCAGCGTCAAAGCAATCCCAAACTTGCGTCCCTCCGCCAGCATCTGGCTAAGCAGGGATTCTTGAAAAAGGTGGGCTTCATCAACCACCACATGGAAAGGCAGGTAATCATCCTGGCGGTTAGGTACTGCCAGGGCCAGCTTAGCCAGCCACAACATGCCCAGCATTTGTGCGGCGAAGCGACCAATCTTGGGTGAGGCCAAGTTCACCAACACAATCTTGTTGGAGGCCATAGCCTCGTTTAAATCCAGCGCGTCGGCGCCAGTTTCCAGGGCGGCGCGCAAAGCCTGCGAGCTTAGCATGCGCTCAAACTTAGAGCTCGCCCAGGCGATAAGCTCCGCGTAGTCGGAGGAGCGGTTAGTGACAATCTCAGTCATAACGCTGCGCGTCAGCTCTGGGCTCATGTTTGAGACAGCCCTGGCCAGATTCTCCAGAGCCTTCTTATCTAGCAGCAGCTCAGGGATAAGGGTAAGCGGCAAGTCAGATTCATAGATGTGGTTTAGAAGCTCGGCTAGCTGGTGGATAATCCGCTCAAAACGCGGGCCCACAATACCCTGCCTGGTTGGGTCAAAAGTGAGATACATGATCTCAATGACTTTGCTACATGCCATATCAAAGTCGCCGCAGTGAAACAGGTTGATAGGTACCGGGTGGCTCAGATCCGCGTAGTCAATAAACAGACAGCGTTCCAAAGCCTCGGCGGGCAGTTCATCCGCGATACGCCGCACCAGCTGCCCGTGCGGGTCTAGCACAATGCCCCCGCGCCCCTGGGTCACCAGTGAATGCACCATGGCAGCAGCCAGAGTGGACTTGCCTGCACCCGAAGCGCCCACAACCTGCACGTGCTGCAAGGCGCCTTCTTGGTTCAGGTAGACGTCAGCGGCGTCCCCGGTAGTGGTGGTGGCCGTGCCCAGGCGCATCCCGCCTGCTTCCTCACGTACCTGCGTGTGGTCAGATAGGGGTACGACGGCGGGGTCCTGCTCCACTGCAGGCAGACCAATGATCTTGGCTTGCGTATCTGCTACAGGTAGGCGCGCAAATACCTTAACTAGCCCCTCCGGTTGGGCTGCTCCCACAAGTGCTTCCTGGCTGCACCATAGTTTTTCAGCTTCGGCGCGGTTGGTGATTTGTTCGTAGCGGATGCCTACTGCCCAGCTGCATAGTGCGATCCATAGCCGGGAGGGGAATCCCTGGGAGCTGTCTGCGCCCATAAAAACCCTTAGGCGCATGGGGGTGCCCAGGTAATTGCCGACGTCGCTGCCCGCCATTAGCTTTTCGGTGCTGGTGAAGGCCTCTTCAGCCATCTCGCATTCAATTTCCTCGGCCTTACCTAGCCGCACACGTAGGTGGCCACCCACTTCATTGAGGGTTTCCATAAGCATTTGCGAGTTTGAGCTGCGAGGCAAGGGCCAGGTGGGCTTACGCCGCCCGGGCAGCATAACCTCAGGCTTGGTGGGGCTGAGGATGTCTTCAACGTTTTCTAGGTGACCAGGTAGTGCGCCGAAAACCTCATACACCTGATCTGGGCAGGCAGGTTGATAGACCTCGATAGGTTCCCACACTTGGGCGCCGCGACAGGCCCACTCTAGGTCGCGGTCGAAACTGTCGTTAACCCCCACTGCTTCCAATATGACATTGACGCTTCCGTCGCTCTTACCGCTCCAATCGATGCAGATGCTAGCGTCTTGGGGCTGGGTCTTTAGTAGCTCCAGTAGGCGATTGGTACTTACTAGTGACGCCTCTTCTGAATTTAGCTTGCGCCACAGCTGGCGTAGTCGCCACGCCTTTTTTACCTTACGATGGCGCGACTCGCTAACAGGCTGATTTCCTGAACTTAGAGATTCTGCTCCCTTATTCATGTTCGCTCCAGACGGTAGAGACACTTGCGGTACTTGTTTACAGCTACATCTATGCCAAGTAGGGTTTGGGGGGCTGAAAATATGGGGGTAAAGAGGTAATATCTACTGGATTTCCCGAACGAAATCAGGATTTATTTAAGATATCCCTACCCATATTCCAGGCACAGCTAATAAGTGCGTGCCTTATAGCAGTCTTGGCGCTCTAAATAATTAGTCAACCAAAGGTGGTAGCCGCTTGTTCCGAGCCTGCAATCGCACCAGATGCTCCAAGGTGGAGCCATAAATTTTGTGCGGCTTCTACGAAAGTCATGCGCCTTGTCGAATAGGATACAAAACCGCCTGGACGCATATAGGTCTGATCACTGTGAGCGTAATGGTAAATTAGTGTGCATAGTTATACCTAATACGGGAGTGTTTTCTGTAAATAATGAGGATCAAGTAAACCGCAGCTAAAGCAGTTAACCACAGGGATAAATAAGCTTTGAAAAACGTGGAAAATTATGCGCGTGCAGACTTATGTTTACCTAAGTAAATGTCATATGTGATATGACCACATGGGGTGTGAACTAAAAACGAAATACCAGGTAAATGGCGGTGCGCAAGCAAGCCTGCGGCCCCAAGGCATTAGCCTTGGGGCCGCATTGGTTAGCGTTTACTAATTTCTATGGTGCGCGCCGCTTTGGGGGTCGGCGCCGGCTTAGCCAGGGGCACGTAAAGGGAGCAGGCCTACGCGCCGCTTTTGAGGCGCGCCGCGTGCGCTATTCGCCCAGGAAGGTGCGGCGCTGCGGGTCAGCCAGGTAGCGCTGAGCTAGCTCTAGACGCTGTCTAGCGCTAGGGGCTAGTGGTGAAGGCAGATCATCAACCTCAAACCAACCCATATCCACTGATTCATCATCATTGATATGGGCTCCGGCTGCCGCCTCGGCACTGACTGCATGGGCAATGAAGCACAGATTCATGTAGCTGGCCTGATCCCCGTTGGGGTAGGTGACCAGGTCAGAAGCATCAATCAAAAACACTTCATCAACTTCGATCTCCAGGGCAGCCTCCTCCAGTGCCTCGCGCCTAAGCGCGGCCACCGGTTGCTCACCCGGGTCAGGGATGCCACGGATCTCAGCCCACAAACCATTGTCTGCACGCTGGCCCAGCAGCACCCTGCCGGCGTCGTCGAAAATAACCGCACATACGCCCGGCAGCCACAGGGGACGGTGGCCCACGCTGGAACGTAACTCAGTAATGAAATTGGGAACTGGCATTTGTAAACCTCTACCGGGGACGGCTCATAGCCACCTTGGCGGCAGCTATAGCTAGTGAATCATCCAACTCGGCCGGGTGCCAGGTCTGACCTGCGTGTTCAACCGCGCGGGCCAGCAGCCAATCAGCTAGGCGAGGGTTCTTAGGCAGCACACTGCCGTGCAGATAGGTGCCGATCACGTTATGGGCGCGTGCGCCCTCGGTGCCGTCAGTGCCGTTATTACCCCACTCACCACTTACGCGCCCTAGCGGACGCGCCTGGCTACCCAAAGTGGTCAGGCCCGAATGGTTTTCGTAGCCCACCACCTTGCCGAAGTCATCAGTTTCAACCGTAAGATTGCCGATCAGGCGCTTAGGTCCACCCACGGTATGTGCATCAAGCACGTCAATGCCTGGGATAACCTCCCCGCCCACGGTGCGGAACTCATGCCCAAACAGCTGATACAAGCCGCAGATCACCAGCATGGGCACGCCGTCACTGGCCCAGGCGCGCAGCTGCGGGGCAACCTTTTGCAGGTCGTCCTGGATACGCTCTTGCGCTGAATCCTGGCCGCCGCCGCCAACCAAAATATCTACCTGCTCAGGTAGCTGATCGCCGGGGTTGTGTGAAAGTAGCTCCACCTCATAGCCGTGCCAGCCCAAACGCTTGGTTAGGGTCAGGGTGTTACCGCGATCGCCATAAATACTCATGTCGCGCGGGTAGAGCTGCAAAACTTTAATGGCGCTCATAGGACCTCCTCCACGTCGGTGTAACTTGCCAGCAGGGAACGCAGTTCCAACATGGCGGTATAGGTGCTCAAAATGCGGATAGGCCGGTGCTGCTCGCGTGAAAGCTTGACCAGCTGGGCTAGCGCCTGGCTGAGGTCTGCTTCAACCTTGCCGACGGCGACGTCGTCGTAGCTCAGTCGCAGCGCCATGTCCGTGGCCCGCACGCCGGTAACGATACTCACGCCCGCCTGCTTGAGGGGGGTGAAGTCCACGTCCCACAGCCAGGACATGTCGCGTCCGTCAGCGTACTGGTCGTTGATGGCGATCATGATTAGCGGGGGCTGCTGGGAGCGTACGGCGGCGGCGCTAAGTAGGCTCATGCGGAAGCCGGCCGGGTTTTTGACCAGGCCCAGCTCAACTTCTTGGCCGTCAATGCTCAGTAGCTCGCCACGCCCGAAAGCGGCGGTGACCTTAGCGGCGCTGGCAGCCAGGGCCTGCTCATCGGTGCGCTCGCCTAGTAGCTCCTTTACTAGGCCCATGGCGGCGGTGGCGTTGAGGATGTTGTGGGCGCCAGGAATGGCAAAGTCCACTTCATGACGGTGCCCGGCCAGGTCGATAACCGCGTGACGGCCCATCATTTCTTCCAGTGTGGCCACGATTTCTAGGGGTGCCTCAGTGGCTGGCTCAGTCTCGGTGGTCGGCTCGGCCTTAGTGTCCGCTTTGGCCTCGGCGTCCTTTTTGGGCTGGCCTAGAGTGCAGCCGTCGAGAGAGTCGTGCAGCTCGTCGTCGGAAAGAAAAACGCTACGCAGCTGGGGGCTGACCGCAAAGCCTCGCACATCAGCGCGCAGGTCGGCACGGAAACTGGGTGCGGCCAGGCGCGGGTCGTCAGCGTTCAGCACTACCGTGCCAGTGGTGGCGCGGGCAACCTTGTGTAGCAGGGAGGCGGTGTAGTCAATCTCCCCAAAGCGGTCTAGCTGGTCGCGCATGACGTTTAGCAGCAGGGCGGCGCGCGGCTTGACGGTGCGCACGAAATGGGTGGCGTGGGCTTCGTCCAGCTCCAGTACGGCGACGTCGGCGTCAAGGCGTCCATTTAACGGCATGGCCCCCAGCAGGGCGGCAACTACACCACGAGTGAAGTTTGAGCCGGTGGGGTTGGTAAACACCTTCAGGCCCTGGCCGCGCAGCAACTCAACCACCATGCGCGTAGTGGTGGTTTTGCCATTAGTGCCGCTAACCAGCACCACCCCATAGGGCAGGGGAGCCAAGGCGCGAGCCATAAAATGCGGGTCTGCCTTCTCCATAACTAGGCCGGGGAAGGCGCTACCACCGCTGCCACGCAGGCGGGAGGCCGCCCGGGCACCATGCCCGAGCGCGAGGGTCAAAGTATTGCGAGACGCAAAAGTCATAGCCCAAATATAAAACGTCAGGGGAGTTGCCTGCTGGCAACTCCCCTGCGATAAGCGCGACTTTAGATCACTTGAGGTTCTTGAGTGCGTCGGCAGCCTTGTCGGTTAGGCCCTCAGCGGTCTCGATGGCAGAGTCGAACTTGCCACCGGCGGTGCCCTTAGCCTTGTCGGCTAGGTCGTGGGCGGTCTCAGCAACCTGGTCGGCGTCTACGTTCTTGGCGGCCTCCTTAGCCTTGTCGGCTAGTTCTTCGGCCTGCTTGGCGAAATCTGCGATACCCATGCGTTTCTCCTTACGTATAGGGAACTATCAGCAGCGAGTCTAGCCCTTAGTCCCAAATAGCCACACATCGAAGATAAGTGATTGGCGTCACTCAAGAAAAATAAACTTGAGTGGAATAGACTCAAGTCTGTGGAAGTTGTACTCACCGGAACGTGACGCTGTCGGTTCCATCAGCTCATGCAGCTAAAAGTGAGACTGACCGCGTTGCTATAACTACTTAAATTCAAGGAGAACCGTGGACACCAACTACACAACTAAATCCCAAGAAGCCATATCGGGGGCTGTGCAAGCCGCCGCAGCCGCTGGCAACCCCCAGGTGGAGGCGCTCCACCTACTTGGTGAGCTACTAAGCCAAGAGGGCGGCGTCGCCGTCGGGCTACTAAACGCACTAAGCCCGCAGACCCTAAAAAACGTAGGGACCGCCACCCGCACCGCACTAACCTCCCTGCCCTCCTCGGCAGGCAGCTCCGTAGTGGAGCCCAACCCCTCACGTGGCTTCCTAGCCGCCCTGGAAAAGGCTGACAAACTCGCCAAAGAACTAACTGACGAGTACATCTCTACCGAGCACATACTGATCGCCATCGCTGAAGGCGACGACGCCGCTGCCCGCGCCCTGCGTGACGCCGGCGCCACCGCCCAAGCCCTACGCGAAATCCTGCCCACCGTGCGTGGCGGACAGCGCGTAACTAGCGCCAACCCTGAAGGCACCTTTGAAGCCCTGAAGAAATATGGCACTGACCTGACCGAGGCCGCCCGCGCCGGCAAACTAGACCCGGTAATCGGCCGCGATAGCGAAATCCGCCGCGTGGTGCAGGTGCTATCGCGCCGCACCAAGAACAACCCGGTGCTAATCGGTGAACCCGGCGTAGGTAAAACCGCCGTGGTAGAAGGCCTAGCCCAGCGTATTGTGGCCGGTGACGTGCCCGAATCGCTGCGCAACAAGCGCCTAATCTCCCTGGACCTATCCTCCATGGTGGCTGGCGCCAAGTACCGTGGCGAGTTCGAAGAGCGCCTCAAGGCCGTGCTCAACGAGATCAAGAACTCTGACGGCGAGGTAGTCACCTTCATCGATGAGCTACACACCATGGTGGGCGCAGGCGGTGGCTCCGAAGGGGCCATGGACGCCGGCAACATGCTCAAGCCCATGCTGGCGCGCGGTGAACTACGCATGGTGGGTGCCACCACGCTGGACGAATACCGCGAAAACATTGAGAAAGACCCAGCTCTAGAGCGCCGCTTCCAGCAGGTTTATGTGGGTGAGCCCTCCGTGGCTGACACCGTGGCTATCTTGCGTGGTATCGCCCCCAAGTACGAGGCACACCACCATGTGACCATCTCCGACGGCGCCCTGGTGGCTGCCGCCAGCCTGTCAGACCGCTACATCACCGGCCGCCAACTGCCCGACAAGGCCATTGACCTGGTTGATGAGGCTGCTTCCCGCCTGCGCATGGAGCTGGACTCCTCCCCGGTGGAAATTGACGAGCTGCGCCGTCGCGTAGACCGCCTAAAGATGGAAGAAGCCTACCTGGCTGATTCCAGCGCCAAGGAAGATGAGGCAGACGCCGGCGCGGCAGAGCGCCTGGCTGCCTTGCGTGCCCGCCTGGCTGACCTAAACGAAGAACTCAGCGCCCTAAACGCCCGTTGGGAAGCCCAAAAGGCCGGTCACAACCGCATCGGTGAGCTGCGCGCCCAGCTAGATGAGCTGCGTACCCGCGCCGAACTGGCCGAGCGTGAAGGTGACTTTGAGGCCGCCGGACGTATCCGCTACGGCGAAATGCCCAGCTTGCAGCGTCAAATCGCTGAGGCTGAAGCTAGTGAGCAGAACCAGGCTGACGCCGGCGAGCCAATGATCGCTGAGAAGGTTGGCCCTGAGGAGATTGCTGAGGTTATCTCTTCTTGGACCGGCATCCCGGTAGGTAAGCTGATGCAGGGCGAAAGCGAAAAGCTGCTGCACATGGAAGAGCAGGTAGGCTCGCGCCTAATCGGTCAGAAGGACGCGGTTGCGGCTGTAGCCGACGCTGTGCGCCGCTCGCGCGCCGGGGTTTCTGACCCTGACCGTCCCACCGGTTCCTTCATGTTCCTAGGCCCCACCGGTGTAGGTAAGACCGAGCTGGCCAAGGCCCTGGCTGAGTTCCTCTTCGATGACGAGCACGCCATTGTGCGTATCGACATGAGCGAATACTCCGAGAAGCACTCGGTTTCGCGCCTAGTGGGTGCCCCTCCCGGGTACGTAGGCTACGAGGAGGGCGGTCAGCTGACCGAGGCAGTGCGTCGTCGCCCCTACTCTGTGGTGCTGCTAGATGAGGTGGAAAAGGCTCACCCTGAGGTCTTTGACATCTTGCTGCAGGTGCTCGACGACGGTCGCCTAACTGACGGCCAGGGACGCACGGTGGACTTCCGTAACGTCATCTTGATCCTGACCTCCAACCTGGGTAGCCAGTTCCTGGTAGACCCGGCGCTGAGCCAAGAGGAAAAGCGCGAGAACGTTATGGCTACGGTGCGCGCCGCCTTCAAGCCTGAGTTCCTCAACCGCCTTGACGATGTGCTGATCTTTAATGCGCTGAGCAAGGATGAGTTGGGCCAGATTGTGGGCTTGCAGCTAAACAAGATGAGCAAGCGTCTGTCTGACCGCCGCATCAGCCTGGATGTTACCGACGCCGCCCGCACTTGGCTGGCTGACGAGGGCTACGACCCGGCTTACGGGGCTCGCCCGCTGCGTCGCCTGGTGCAGCGTGAGATTGGTGACCGCTTGGCCCGCCTGATCTTGGCCGGCCAGGTTGCTGACGGCCAGCAGGTTACGGTTGACGTTGCCGACGACGGTCTGACGCTAATTCCCGGTGCGGCTGTGGCCGGTTCGGCTGCTAGCGCCGCCAGTGCGGAGTGACCTGCGCTTTTAACTAATTCGACGGTGCTGGGTGGGTTTAGAGCCGCTCAGCACCGTTTTTAGTTAATTAGCCCACATATAAAGTGATTTGCGACTACTTGTAACTTGCTGGCCTGCAGAAACACTTTTGGCCTAAAAGAAAGTGCAAAAAATGAGGTTTAGGTACTGGAATTACTAGTAAAAACCAAGGTAATCTATCGCCGCACCGCCGCTACTGCGAGTGTTCCGTTATAGCTAGCTCATCACCCTGGCTATAGTGCGTGTTGCTCACTGGCGGCGGTGTTCCCATGTACAGGCGGCAATGAAGCTGTGGTACATGGACTACCCCAAGCTTTTCGGTTTGTGTGCAAAACAGTCTTTACGATAAACGAACAAATGCGCGCAGCAGGCGCTAGTTAAATTATTAGCTCAAACCAGATTTGTAACTGTTTGGTTGCAACTTACGCTGTTCGGTTCTGCTTAGACTTGACGCTTTTTGTTGCAAAAGGACAAAATTGGGTCAACCACGTCTAGGCAAAGGAGCCCTACACGATGAAGGTAAGACACCTCCACCGACGGTCCCTAGCATTGCTAGGGGTTGTCGCCCTATCCCTTCCAGGGGCAGCTGCTGGCGCAGTGACCCCGGAAACTTCTGGTGTCATTAGTGCTCCGGAGACCATTAGCGCCGGTAACTTGACCGCGACCGTATCCAACGCCTTCCCCCAGGTACTTGGCTACACCTTCGCGGGCAATAAAGTTGGCGGCCGCACCCAGGTCCTCGATTCAGTACTGATTGACAATCAGGCTTACACCGTCAAGTCGGTGCAGGCAGTTAAAGAATCCGACACCAAGGTGGCCTACACGGTTGACTTCAATGACACTGACGTCACCATGAAGGCCGAAATTGAAGTAAAGGAGATTACTTCAAAGGCCCAGGGCACAACTGGTGCCAAGCGTCCCACCCTAACCTTCCGTATTACTGAGCTCACCGGTGGTGCCCACACCGTCGAGATTCCCGGTCACGGCCTGGTATCGGTTAGCGCTAAAGACGGCGGCGCCTACGCTGCCGGTATCACCCTGGTTTCACGTGGCGCTAGCGCTAAGAACAAATACGCTGGCGTGGCTGACACTATTGAGAGCCTAAGCGAGTCCACCCCGGTCAGCGACGCTGACGCCCCCAGTACCTACCTGATGGTTAACACCTCTAAGGTGGCCGTGGGTATGGAAACCAACGCCACCTATGACCGCCCCACCGGCTGGGAAGCTGACGACGGTTCGCGCTGGAAGCGCCGGGTAGTTGACCAGGATGGTTCTAAGACCCTGCTGGCCTCCAACGGCCAGTGGACCTACCGCTCAGCTGCAGCCACTGACGCCGTCGGCGATGAAGAGCGTCCCTACACCACTTTGGTGTTCACCGGTGACGCCAACTCCTCGGGCACAGTGAACTGGCAGGACGCCGCCGTCGCCTATGCGGACATCACCCCCTGGGTGGCCGGCGCAGCTGACAACCACAAGTGGGTAGTAACCCATATTCCCTTTGACTTCGGCTCGGCCGCCACGCACCCCTTCTTGCAGGTGGCCGACGACGTAAAGCGCGTCAACCTGGCTACCGACGGCCTAGGTCAGCGCGTGATGCTCAAAGGTTACGCTTCTGAAGGCCACGACTCTGGACACATGGACTACGCGGGCAACATCAACACCCGCGCCGGTGGTGACAAGGACTTTGCCACCCTGTTTAACACCACCGCCAACTCCAACGCGATTTACGGCGTCCACGTCAACACCACTGAGGCCTACCCCGAAGCCAACTCTTTCGGTTCCCTACCTTTCACTGGCGGGCGCGGCTGGAACTGGCTAAACCAGTCCTACTACGTTGATCAGCGTGCTGATCTAGGTAGTGGCGCGGTAATTAAGCGTTTCCAGGATCTGCGTAACCAGTTCCCGCTAGCTACCTACCCCAACTTCCGCTGGATCTACATTGACGTTTACTACGGTTCGGGCTGGCAAGCTGAGCGCCTGGGCCGCGAGCTAAACAAGATGGGTTGGGAAATGGGTTCAGAGTGGGCTGACCGCTTTGAGCGCTACTCCACCTGGTCGCACTGGTCCAATGATGAAAACTATGGCGGCGCCACCAACAAGGGTTTGAACTCTGACGTGATCCGCTTTGTGGATAACTCCAACAAGGACAACTGGAACCCCAACGTAGTTTTGGGCTACCCCCAGATTGTGGAGTTTGAGGGCTGGACTGGTCACCAAGACCAGAGTGCCTTCTACCGCAACATTTGGGCCAACAACCTGCCGGTTAAGTTCCTGCAGAACTCGCGCATTATGCGTCAGGAAAGCGCTAAGGGTGAAAACGGCAAGACCGTCTACACCTACACCTTCGCTAACGGCACCGTGGCCTCGGGTGCTACGGCAGTCACCAACCAGACTCCGGCCACCCAGGTTGCCGGGGCCATCAAGGCTGACATGTCCGCTAGCCGCCAGTTTGTTTACGACGGCGCCACCGTGCTTAAGGGCGACAGCTACCTGCTGCCCTGGATCGACAATGGCGCTAAGGGCGGCGCGCCACGTCTGTACTACTACAACCCCGCTGGTACCGCCACCACCTGGACCCTAACCAAGTCCTACCAGAATGTGGGCTCTTTGAGCGTCTACCGCCTCACCGACAAGGGCCGTGTAAAGGTAACTGACGTAAAGGTAGAGGGCGGTAAGGTAACCATCCCTGAGTCCGTATACGAGACCGTGCCGGCCGCTGAACGCGACCACACCGCCTTTGTACTGGCTCCCGCAAAGGCCCCCGCAGCCGCCGCCACCCCCAAGTGGGGCGCTGGAACTGTGTTTGTGGACCCCGGCTTCAACTCCGGTAGCTTCAAGGGCTACCAGACCACCGGCCAGGTAACCGCCCCCCACGACGCTCACGGCGACCCGATCGCCCAGCTGGGTAAGGGCAACTCTTCCATTAGCCAGGAAATGACCCTCAATGCCGGCACCTACCAGGGCAGCGCTTGGGTACAGGTCAAGGACGGCAAGACCCGCCAGGTTAGCGTGTCTGCTTCAGGTGAAGGCGTCACCAGCGCCGCCAGCCAGCAGCGCAACGATGATCTGGGCGCCACCCGCGATAAGCCGGTCACCATCGCCTTTGAGGACTTTGAAAATGTCCCCGAAGGTTGGGGCCCCTTCGTTAAGGGCGACGCCGGCGAAATCACCGACCCGCGTACGGTACTGGCCTCCCTCAACGGCCCCTACACCCAAAAGGGCGGCACCCTACCGGACGGTTCCAAGAAGGCCACCGACGACGCCGTCGCCGGACACTGGTCCCTAAAGAGCCACGAAGAAAATGGGGGACTGGTCTACCGCACCGTGCCCCAGACCGTAAACTTCAAGGCCGGACACCGCTACCGCATTTCGTATGACTACGAAAACGCGCTCAGCGGCTCCTACTACTGGGTTACCGCCTATGACGCCCAGGGCGCCAATGGACTAAACGCTAACTACCTGTACTCCACGGTGATGCCGGTGGCCACCAGCCCCACTCACTATGTACAGGAACTTAACGTGGGTGGCTGTGGCTCCTACTGGGTGGGTCTGTACAACACCCAGGGCGGCCAGGACGGCAACGACTTTACGCTCGACAACTTCCGCGTAGAGGACCTGGGTGCCACCACGGATATGCCCGCGTGTGCCGCTGCCTCAATCGACACCAACGAGACGGCCATTGAAGGCTCCACCTTCCACATGACCAGCTCCCTGGTGAACAACGAACCCAGCGAAATCACCGATGTGACCAGCAAGCTGACCCTGCCTAGCGGCTGGAGCGCCACTGCTGACACCCCGGCCACCACCGCCAAGCTAGCCAAGGGCGCCACTTTCACCACCACCTGGACCGTCAAGGTTCCCCAGGGTGCGGGCGGCTCCACCGCTAACGTGGTACACACGGCCACCTACAAGATCGCTGGTAGCGCCCGCAGCGCTAGTGGTGACACTAACGTGGCGGTTTTGGGCTCGGTTAAACCTGACGCTGTCAACTACCTCTCTGACCTGCCTTTCAGCCCCAAGTACAACTCCAACGGTTGGGGTCCGGTTGAGCGTGACAGTGAGGTTGGTGAAAACCAAAAGGGTGACGGCGGCCCAATCGTGATGGGCGGCAAGCAGTACACCAAGGGTCTAGGTACCCACTCTCCTGCCGATGTGGGCTTCGAGCTCAGCGGCAAGTGCAAGGCTTTCAAGGCCACCGTGGGTGTGCAAGACGGCCAGAGCGGCTCGGTTACCTTCCGCGTGGTAGGCACCACCGACGGCACTAACTGGGTTGATGTGGTACCGCAGACCGGCGTGATCACCGGTAGCAACACTCCTCAGGAGATTTCCGGCGACGTCACCGGCATGAAGCTGATTCGCCTAATTGTGGGCGACGGCGGCAACGGTAACGGCAATGACCACGCTAACTGGGCTGACGCTCGCGTTCTGTGTGGTAACGCCACCGACGGCGATACTCCCGCCCCGGCACCTGGCAACCCGGTTAAGGACTACAGCGGCGACCAGCAGCTGGTATCCGCCCCGGCTGCTTACGCCAGCAACCCGGCCTCCAACATGTTTGATGGCAACGCTTCCACCTTCTACGACAAGGACTGGCAGCACCCGGTAGCTCACCCCAGCGACATTGACCTGGCCCTGTACCAGGGCGATGACCCCACCGCCGCCTCTGCGGTAAGCGTGGCTGGTCTGAAGATCAATAGCCGCGTTGACCAGGCCAACGGGCGTCCCGAACGCTACGAGGTCTATGTGGGTCAGGATGCTGCCAACATCAACCAGAAGGTAGCTGAAGGCACTTTGCAAAACACCGGCCAGGTGCAGCAGATTGTCTTTAACAGCCCGGTTAAGGCCAAGCTGATTCGCCTGCGCGTGCTGTCTAACTACAAGACCAAGGCTGACCAGCCCGATTACCTGCTCTCTATCGCTGAACTAGGGGTCCTGGTTCCCGATGGTGACGCAAGCGGTAATGCGGCCGACCAAAGCCAGGCTGGCACCCAGCCTCAGGGCGGCGCTAAGGCTGCGGCTGAGGGTAAGGCCAGCTCCACAGACAAGGCTGCCGCTGGGGCTGCCAAGTCCGAGCCGGAGATTACCGTAAACACCAACGCTGAAGGCCTGGTGGGCCAGAACTACCTGGATGTTAAGACTGTCAATGACACCAACCCAGTTAAGAACCCCTCCACGGTTATTAACCACACTTGGGCTCTGAACTGGATGGCTGCTGACCAGAAGCACACTACTAACGCTTCTGCCAGCTATTTCCAGCGCGTTCCGGTCACCTTCAATGTGGCTAAGGATGGCACCAAGGTTAAGTTCACGGTTGCTGCCGGCGACGGCGAGGGCCTGGTGCAGGTAGACAACCTGCGCATGGTCAAGATCGTGCGCCCCACCAGCAATGACCTGATCGGTGTGGACTGCCTGGCCACTCCCACCCCCGAGGTGTGCACCACCAAGCGAGCTAACGACCGCATTGGGGTAACCACGGCAGTAAGCGCTGAGACTGTGACGCCCACTCCGACGCCGCAGCCCACCGCTCCGGTTTCGCCTACTGTGGCTCCCACTCAGGAACCTACTGCCAGCCCTGAGCCAACTGTGGCTCCCACTGGCTCCCCGGCTCCTACGGCTCAGCCCAGCCCGGCACCTACCGGTAGCGCTGTCCCCACGGTAGCTCCCACCGGTGCCCCGGCTCCCACCGGCGCCCCGGCTCCCACTGGTAGCGCGGCTCCTACGGCTCAGCCCAGCCGTTCGGCCAGCTCCGCCCCGCTTCCGGGTCGCCCCGGTAAGCCTGGTAAGCCCAGCCACGGCGCAGCCCCGGCTAAGCCAGAAAAGCCTGGCGGTTTGGCCCGTACCGGTGTGGCCAGCGGAATGTTGGCTCTAAGTGCCCTGGCATTGGGCGGTGGCGGCATGTTGCTGCGCCGCAAGCGTCAGGACTGACGGGATCTACAACTGAATATCGACACAATTGAATACATAACTCAATAGGGGTGCCTGATTTCCCTCTCAAAAACTAGGTGCCCCACCCCGCCGGGGGCCGCTTAACAAATGCGTTAGCGGTCCCCGGCGGTTGCGTTAGCGGTCCCCGGCGGTTGCGTTAGTGGTTCTTGGGGGTGCGCTAGTGGTCCTCGCGCTTTGCTGTGGAGCTGCGCGTTTGTGAGGACTAAAAAGAGTCGCTACACTTAGGGGGTAATGATAATCAATATCAACTAGAAAGACTGCCATGTTTGCGTGGTTGCAGGCCGCCGGGCCTTCTTCAGTTCCCACCCAGGGCGCTACCAACTCTTCCCCCTCTGTTATGCGTGTAGCTGCTGGTCGCGGGCGTTTTTCTGACTCCACCCCGCAGCGTCTTAATGACCCCTGGCTGCGGCGTATGGCCGCGCTGACCACTGTGGCGCTGTGCGGTTTCATGACGCCGCTAGCGGGCGCTTCTGTCACTAGCTCGGCAAGCGGTCCTGCTGGCGCTGCCCATGCTGCCCAGGTTTCTGGCCCCGCTGCTAGCCTGGCCAGTAATGATGGCCAGTCCAAGCCGGTAAACCTTGAGGGCGGGGACTTAAGCATTTTCGACGCCGTCGCCACTGCCAATGGGGAAGTGGACTTACAGCTAAAGGATGGCGCCACCGGAACTAGCCACAACCCGGCCCAAACCACTTTGAAGATCCCAGCCTCCACCTGGCAAAACATTTCTGACGACTATCCGGGCAGTCCGGGTGGCTATTTCGTCAGCCAAGGCGTCCAGGCTAACTCGCCACTACAGCCGGCCAGCGCTGCCCCCAAGGGACGGCTGGGTTGGGACACCAGCCAGTTGGCCCAGGCAGGATTTAGCGCCGCCCACTTTGAAGTCAGCTACAGCGGCCCTGAAGGCGCTAGCGTGTCCCTGTTTGGCTTGGATGACAACGGTCAACTGGCCTCCTCGCTGCTGGTTGATGGCAACTATGAGCTAAACCCGCTTGGCTCAGAAATTGCCCCGCAGCAGCTGGCCGCCGCCTACCCCAACTGGGTGTTTTCTGCTGCCGGCGTCTACCAGCTGCAGGTGCGGGTGCTGGCTCAGCGCAGTGATGGCACGGTAATTGCTAGCCCGGTGCGTAGCTATCGGGTTGAGGTAGGCGACGTCGCCGCTCAAGCCACCCCAACCCCGGCACCTACCCCGCAAAACCCTGATACCCAAAACCCGGGTGCCCAGCCCACAACGGCCCCCAGCGCAGTGCCCTCGGCCACTCCCAGTGCGGTTCCGCAGCCGGTGGTCACCCCCTCGGCCCAGCCCAGCACTGCCCCCAGCGCTCAGCCTGGTGTTAGCGCCGCCCCCAGTGCTTCGGCTACCCCGGTGGCTAGCCCCAAGCCGAGCGCCGGCAAGCCGGCCACTAGCCCCTCGCCGCGCTCAGCCATTGGCGGCGAGGTAAAGGCCAAGCCGAGCGCAGCTAACCCCGCTGGCAAGCAGCTTTTGGCCAGCTCGCGCAGCGCTAAGTCAGCTCAGGCCCCGCGCGCCGCAGCTCAGGGTCGCTCTGCCAGCCAGGTGCGCGCCGCCGTCGGGCAAAGCCGATCTGCCGTGACCACCCGGGCCGCCACCCAAAGCTTTGTATCCCAGGCTCGCCCCGCCCAGAGTTTTGTGGCTCAGGCTCGCTCTGCCAGCCAGGTCCGCGCTGCCCAGGGAGCTAGCGCCCAAAAGGCTAAGGCTCAAAGCGCAGCTGCGGTGAAGGAAAACCCGGCTTCTTCGGCGGTTAGCGCCACTGCCACGCTGACTTTCGTGGTGGGCCCGGGCGCCAACGGCAACGCCAACGATGGGCACTTTGACTTAGGTCCGCGCATTGTGGACGGCAAGCTCAAGCTGCAGGTGAAAGATGACCGCTCTCAGCCGGCCAGCTGGGTTGACCCGGCAACTTTGACTTTCTCGCTGGGAGACAAGGCCACTCTTAAAGCCCCCGACGCGCTTAACTTTGTGGCCACCCCGGGCCAGGATGTGTGGATGATTTCCTCCAGCCAAAGCGCGGGTGTGCCCTGGCTGGGTATGAACTCTCAGGCTGAAGAGATTGTCAGCAAAACCAGCGGCGAGGTTACCTTCACCCTGGTGAGTGTGGAGGGGCCCGGTAAGGTCTCAGTATTTACCTCTGGCGGCCTGGGTGGGGGTGTGGGTGAGCACCTGCTGCAAGAAGAGGGCAGCTCCTACACCCTGCCGGCTAACACTCACGCCCACCAGAACTGGGTGTTTACCGCCCCGGGCACCTACAAGCTGACCATTTCCGCCCAGGTCACCCCCAAGCAGGGTGAGCAGATCAGCGGTGAAGATGGTGGCTCTGGCGACGGCGCAGCGGCCAGTTCCGGTGCCGGCTCCAGTGAAGGTGGCAGCGCCAGTGGAGCTGCTGGTTCTGCGGCCTCCGGCTCTGCCAAGGCTGGCCAGGCGGCCGGCGCTAGCGGCGGCAAGTCTTTGGCTAAAACCGGTGCGGTTAGCGGCGCCTTGAATGTTGCTGGTGGTCTGATGTTGCTGGCGGTTGCGGTGCTGGTGGCACGCAGGCGGATGGCATGGGCCTAGTTAAGTCTGTAATTCAGGCTGCACTAGTTTTAACGTTAGTGGCGGGCTGCGCCGGTGTCGGCGTAGATCCCGCCCGCGACGGCCAGTTGCGGGTGGTCACCACCACCGGCATTCTGGCCGATCTAGTGCGTAATGTGGCGGGAGGCCGGGCTACGGTCTCCCAGCTAGTTCCCGACGGCGCCGATCCGCACTCCTATGAGCCCTCACTGCGGGCTATTCGGGATGTGGCCTATGCGGATTTGGCTTTTAGTAACTACCTGTTGCTGGAGCAGCATTCGATTATTCGCGCCTTGGATGCCAACCTGCCCGCTAGTGCCCAGTCAGTGTCTATCGCCGAGGAGGCCGCTAAGCAGGGGGCCACGATTTTGCCGCTGGTTGAGGATCGGGCTTTGGATACCCTGTGGCTGGGGATGCGCGTGTCTGGTGACGGTAAACGTTATGGTGCTAACCGGGCCAGTGAGGTTGATTTGCAGGTGGTTTCGGTGCAGGGCCCGGGCCAAGCTAGCTCCTACCTGACCACCACTTTCGGCACCCCGGAGCTGGGGTTTTCCAGCCATGACGGGTTTGACGCGGCCAGCGACTATAAACATGACACTGTCAGCTTGCCGGCTGACGCCCACCAGCATATGAGTTGGGCTTTCACTAAGCCGGGAGTGTATCGAGTGCAGTTTAAGGCCCGCCTGCGCCCGGTTAAGGGTAAAAACGTGGAGTTTAAAACCGCCACGTTTACTTTCGCGGTGGGGGTCGACGCCGCCGCTGTAGCTAAGCGTGAAGGTCGGGTGGTTTTGGGCCCGGGCCACGGCGATGTGAGCGTGGATCTAGAAGCTGGCCGCATCACGCTGGTAGCCGACAAGCAGGCTAGCGGTCAGGCTTGGCCGTCAGCCGCTAAAACCGCGAGCGCGAGCACTCCCAGCCCCGCTGCGAGCGCCCCTAGCCCGACCCCCAGCGACGGCGCCAGTGCACCCAGCCAGAGCGACGTCGTCGTAGCTGGGGCGGCCCACGTACCAGGCCACGTAGCCCTAGACCCGCAGCGGGTAGTGGTGGATGTGCCCACGCGCACCCTAGCCCAAGTGCCTCAAGGCTACGGTTTTGTGGGCCGTGCGGGCACGCAAGCCTACATCCTGCCCCAGGCGGTGCTGGGCAAACACGTGCATGGGGAAATCGACCCGCACCTGTGGCATGACGTACACAACGCGGCCGCCTATGTGAAGGTAATCTGCGCCAAACTCAAGCAGGTTGACCCGGCCGGGGCGAGTGTCTATGAGGCTAACGCCGCCCGCTACCTAAACCAGCTGGCCCAGCTAGACACCCAGGTTAAAAGCACTCTGGACACTATTAGTGAAGCTAACCGCCAACTGGTAACCACCAATGACGCCTACGCTTACCTGGCTAACGCCTATGGGCTTAAAGTGGCTGGTTTCGTGGCTCCCAACCCGGCTAGTGAGCCCTCCCTGGCTGATCGGCGTAAACTCGCCGCCACCATTAAGGACCTACATATTAAAGCGGTGTTTTTAGAGCCAAATCTGGCCCGCACCCGCTCCACCTTGAAAGTGGTGGCCAGTGAAGCCGGGGTGAAAGTATGCCCGCTTTACGGCGACACCCTGGATAACCAGGCCCCCACCTATCAGGCGATGATGCGTTTTAATGCCAACTCCCTGGCTCGCTGCCTAGGTGGCAGGCCTATCGCAAACCAAGCGGCGTCGTCGGCAAAAACCCCGGGCACTTCAGCCACTCCCAGTGCGGCTGGCGCTACCACGGCCCCCACCAGCGGCGCCCCTGGCCGCGCAGCCACCAACCCGGGCGCCTCAGCCACCCCCAGTGCTGACCCGGCCCTAGAGCAAAACGTGGCCGCAAACGAGCCCACCTCACAAACCCCAGCGGTAATCGAAGCTGGACACGTAGACCTAGGCCCGCACCTAATCGGCGGCAAACTAACCGTGTCCCTACGAGATGATTCAGCAGCCTCACCCGTATGGCGCGACCCCAACAAAACCGTGCTGCGCGTACGCGATGGCGCCCTAATCCAAGTGCCGCAAGGCGAAGACTACAAATTCCTAGCCGACTCCAAGCGCGTCTATGTGCTACCCCAAACCCAAAAAACCCAGCTGGTATGGCTGGGGTGGAACACCCAAGACCCAGCCGTAACCAAGCTGATCCAAGGCGGGGTAAACATGCGCATCGAGCAGGTTAAGGGCCCCGGCCGCAGCTGGCTGATTTTGCAAGAAGGCACCTTCGGTAAACCCAAAGTGCTGGCCGACTCTGCCGCCAGTGCCCAAGATATCTGGGTGGACACCAACACCCACGTGCACGCCAACTGGATTTTCTCCAAACCTGGTATTTACCTGGTCAAAGTCTCCTTCAAAGCTACCGGTGTGGACGGTAAAACCTACCAGGCCACCACCACCTTGCGCTTTGCGGTAGGCGACGCCACCAGCACCACCAACGCGCTAAAAGCACAGCCATCAGGAAAGTGACCATGCTAGAAGTAAACCAACTCAGCGTGCAGCTGGGCGGCCGCAGCGTGCTACAAGAGGTCAACTTGAAGCTAGACCAAGGCCAGTTCATGGGGTTGATCGGCCCCAATGGGGCCGGCAAAACCACGCTGCTGCGGGCCATCCTAGGGCTCGTGCCCAGCACCGGCACTATCACCTGGCAAGGCCAGCGCATTGACCGGCGCGGCATTGGGTATGTGCCCCAGCGTCACGCTTTCGCCTGGGATTTTCCCATTAACGTGCGTCAGGTGGTGTTAAGCGGGCTCACCGGCAGGCTCGGTTGGCTGCGGCGGCCCCGCCCAGAGCACCTAGAGGCCGCCGACTGTGCCCTAGAACAGGTAAGCATGAGTGATTTGCGCTCGCGGCCGGTGGAGCAGCTTTCAGGTGGGCAGCGTCAGCGGGTGCTGGTGGCTCGGGCGTTGGCGTTAAAGCCGCAGTTGCTGCTGTTGGATGAGCCTTTTACGGGCTTGGATATGCCCACCCAGGAGCTGTTGACGGATCTGTTTAAAGAGCTGAGCCAGGCGGGTGTGGCCGTGCTTATGTCCACCCATGATCTGGTGGCGGCCCAGGCGCAGTGCGAGTATTTGTGCCTGCTTAACCGCACCGATTTGGCTTGCGCCCCGCCTAGCCAGCTTAAAGACAAAGACCTGTGGATGCGTACTTTCCAAGTGCGCGCCGATAACCCGCTGCTGCAAGCCCTAGGGATGAGTTAAGTTGTTAACCCCAATTGATTTTCTAAATGACCTACTAAACCCGCAGCTGGCCTTCCTCCCCAGGGCTTTGCTGATTGCTATCACTAGCGCCCTGGTTTGCGGAGTGGTGGGGGCCCATGTGGTGTTGCGTGGGATGGCTTTTATTGGCGACGCCGTCGCTCACTCTGTGTTTCCCGGCCTGGCGGTGGCCTTCGTCAGCGGCACTAACCTGGTGCTTGGGGGCGCGGTAGCCGGGATTCTGACGGCGGTAACCGTGGCGCTACTAGCCCAAAACCGCAGGCTTAAAGAAGACTCCATCATTGGGGTGCTGTTTGTGGGGGCATTTGCCTTAGGGGTGGTAATTATTTCGCGCGCCCCAGGCTATAGCGGCTCACTGCAACAGTTCCTATTCGGCTCTATTACCGGCGTGCCGGCGCGTGAAGTGCCGGTGGCGCTGATCGGGGCAGCAGTGGTGATTGGGCTGATCGCAGCCCTAAATAAAGAGATTGTGGCGGTAAGCCTGGACCGTGAAACTGCCCGCGCGGCAGGGCTGCCAGTGTTGGCTTTAGATATTGCCCTGTATGTGTGCGTGAGCTTGGCGGTGGTGATTTCCGTGCAGACTATCGGCAATATTTTGGTGTTGGCGCTGCTGGTAATCCCGGCGGCCACAGCCCGCTTACTGACTGACCGCTTACTGACCATGATGATTATGGGCCCTCTGCTAGGGGCGTTAGGGAGCCTGCTGGGAGTGTATTTGAGCTGGTCAGCTGATTTGCCTACGGGCGCCACGATTGTGTTGGTGCTGGGCGTAATGTTTGCCCTGGCCTGGCTGTTAGCCCCCGGTCACGGCCTGCTCTATAAAACTGCCGCAGCCAGGCGGCGCGCGGCAGCCTGAGGCCTAGCTGCGCTCGCGGGGGCTTTGCGCCTCTACAAAACTGCCGCAGCCAGGCGGCAGGCGTTATCCACCCAGCGGCGGTGACGCGGCTCGCGCGCCCATTCCTGGCTGGTTAGCTCGTGGCTCAGGGAGCGATATTTGGCGTCATTAGCGCGCAGCTTGTCGTCAAGATCGCCCCCGAAACACAGCAGCATCAGCTCATAGTTGAGCATGAATGAGCGCGAATCCATATTGGAGGAGCCAATCACTCCCACTTCGTTATCCACGGTCATGTATTTGGAGTGCAAAACCGTGGGGGAGGGGTAGAGAAAGATACGCACCCCGGCATCCAGTAGCGCCGCATAGTAGGAGCGTTGGGCGTGACGCACCAGGAAATTGTCTCCGCTGGCCCCCACAAACAGCTGCACATCCACGCCCCGGTAAGCTGCGCTAGTCATGGCGGCCAGCAGCGACTCGTCGGGCACAAAATATGGGCTGGTGATGGTTACCCGCCGACGTGCATTGTGGATCAGTGAGGTGAACATGCGCAGGTTTGGTTCAGTGGAGTAGCCCGGCCCTGAAGGGACGATCTGCATGGCGTTTACGACGCCGTCGGCCAAGTCTTTTTCCCACGCCGCCGAGGTATTAACCAGCTCTGCAGCAAGTGCGCTCAGACCAGCGGTTTCTACCTGGGAGATATCCTCATCGCTTACGGCTTGGGAGCGGGCGCCAACGAAAATTTTGCCGGTTTCGGCGTACCAGTCCATGGCGAATACACCCCCAAGCTCAGCCACGATAGCTCCGCCTAGCTGCACGGATAGGTCTTTCCACTCGCGTCCAGGGCCGCGCAGGTTGGTTTCGTAGAAGGGGTCAATGAGGTTGTGGGAGCCAACAAAGCCGACGCCGTCGTCGATTACCGCTAGCTTGCGGTGGTTACGCAGGTCTGGGCGCCCGCGCTGATCAGGCTTAAAACCTAGGGGCATCATCAGGTGCCAGTGGTAGCCGGCGGAGTTTAGCCGCTTCAGCAGCTTTTTCCAGGCTTTGTAGCGGCGTGAACCCAGGTGATCTAGCAGCAGTGCCACCCGCACCCCGCGTTTATGGGCGCGCTCTAGGGCCGCAAAAAGCGGCTCAGTGATGGGATCATCATGGACTATGTAAAACTCAATATTTACGCTGTGCTGGGCTGCGTCAATGGCCTGCACCAGGGCCGCAATGAAGCTGCGGGTGTCGTCATAGATACCCTGGACTGTGCCCGGCATACAGGGCATTCCGGTTAGGTGGCGGTTCATGCGCACAATCCCCAACAGGCGCTCATCAGCTTTTATACCTGGAGGTACGTCTGGGAGGGTGGTGCTTAGGGCGGAGACAATGCTGGTTAGCTCGCTTTGGCGGCGGTAGCGTTTTCCCTGAATACGGGCACTTCCCAGCAGTAGATACATGGGTAGGCCCACCAGGGGCAGGAACAAGATGAGCAGCAGCCAGGCCGATGACGAGGCAGGGCGCCGATTTTCGGGCACCACCCCCATAGCCCCAATCTTAATGATGTACTCAATCACCACCCAGATTTCGGCGGCCATCTGCATATAACTCATTTAACAATTGTACTTGAGCCTGCTAAAGCAGCCTGTGGTCCAAGACTGGGTGCCAGCCGCGCCAGCTAGTGGGGGGAGCCGAACCAGACCTTCCAAAAACCGTAGAAGTTTAAGTTACCCCAGCTGGAGCAGTCATCCCCATCATTCTTAGCGGCCTCATTGGGCTGGTAGGGAGTGTAGTTATAGAGCGCGGCGGTGGCGGTGTTAGCTGGGGTGATGATGGAAGAGCCGCAGCTAGCCTGGGGGTTGTAGGCGATACGCACGGGTTTGCGGGCCTGCACCCGGTAGCTGGCGGGGTTAAGGCGGTATTTTTGCAGCTGGGCGGCGGCCTGATAGAGCTGGCTGACAAAGCCACGGTAGCGACTGTCGCAAGTCTGACCATCAGGGCAGCCATAGCCGGCAGCCCATTCATAGCGTGAGGCAGTCAGTTTCTCGCCTGAAGCGGTCAGCAGCCCCTGCTCTTTTTGCAGCAGCACCAACAAAACCCGGGGGTTAATGTTGCAAGCTACCGAAACGCGGTAAATAACCTCACCAGCAGTTAGATTCTTGGCGGGATTCATCCCCAACGGGCAGGCCGTTGTGGGGTCAAAGCCTTTAGTTTCAAAGCGGGCCTTGCTGATGCAAGTAGTGCCGTCGGTGCTATTGACGCAGCCAGCATTGACTTTGTTAATGAAGTTATCGATGTCTTCGGCGTTCATATTGGGAGCGCCATAAAGCTTATTGTCAGAGATGATATTTGCGGCGTTAAAACCACTGTAATCAGGGGTTACCTTAACCGGGCCGGCCGGGGTGGGGCCATCATCAATCTGTGCGGGGGCGGTGAACTTAGGCAGGATCAGTGCCCCAGCTAGGGCAGATAGGGTCAGTAATGCAAAAATTGAGACCAGCCGGTAACGCGAAATAAACCGCTCGGCACTGGCACTAGAGATGGCACGCTTGCCCTTGCCTCTAGTTGCGCTGCCGGCGGAGGTTACCGTTTTGGCTTTAGAATTAGGTTTAGGTTCTGACACTAAGGGTTATTTTTCCACGAAATGGACAATGAATGCATCTTGATCAGGTTTATGCTTTAGGCCGCGACCTGATGGACGCCAACGGTTTGCAAGGTTGGAGCCTGGGGTGGGATCGTGCCCGGCGTCGAGCTGGACAGTGTAACCACACAAACCGCTGTATCACTCTCTCACGTTACTTAATGCAACTCTATGACGTGCCTCGCGTGCGTGACACGATTTTGCATGAAGTAGCCCATGCCCTGGTTGGTCCAAGCCACGGTCACGATGAAGTTTGGCGCCGCAAAGCCCTAGAACTGGGCTGCTCAGCGCAGCGGCTGGTAGATAAGCGCGCCCCTAAAGTCCCCGGCGACTGGGTGGGCACATGCCCGGCTGGTCACCGGGTTGAACGTATGCGCCGCCCTAGCCGCGTGCTGGCCTGTGGGGTGTGTGCAAACAGTTTCTCCCTGGCTAACCTGCTGCACTGGACCTATAAGGATACTCCTATGGAACCAAGCCAGATTGGTGGCCCCTACTTGCGCTCTTACAACCAAGCCACGCTTTATCTTTCATAGATGATTCATAGGTTACGCTAACCACCACCATAAAAGCCCCTTTTAAAGTTTTAACCAGCAAGGCTGATACAGATCAGCAAAGCAACTGGCCCACTAAGCCGCCGGCAGGTAGCCCCGGGGTAAGCCTCGGCAGCGCTCGCTGGCTAAGCCTCGGTGACGTCCACCGGCTAAGCCCCGGCGGGCGGGCCACGGAAAACTTTTAAGGGAGGAAACCATGAAGCTCATGAAAAGGGGCATCGCATTCGCAGCGGCGATGGCGATGGCATCCATGCCGTTAGCAGGCGCCTTCGTGGGAGCCTCAACTGCTATGGCTGTGGAGGTGAATAAGGGCGCCTGACTGGTGTTGAACACTCGATAATCTCTCTCCTTGTGAATAACTGACCCCCGGATTGGCTTTTTTGGGTTTCGCCAATACGGGGGCCAGTTGTATTTACAGACAAATACAGCAGGCAGGCAAAAATGCATACATGCATTTACAGGCAAACACAGGCAAAATCATCCCTTACCTATAAAAAATACATGGGGTTTTATAGGGAAGGGATGAAATGTCAGTATTTGTGTGCGCCGGCGTGGGCAAGGGGCCGGCAGCACGCAAAAAGGTGACGACGGCGCCCAGTCAGCGCGCCAGCCCATCTGGATGCTGGCCCCAGCCAGAAACCCCAGGCCTAAAGCCCAGCCAGAGGTCTAGGGTGCAAGCCGGCATAACTGGCGGGTAGTGGCATCCAACCAGCGCGCCAGCCCATCTGGATGCTGGCCCTGGTCAGCCAGGCCTAGGCGGCAGTCCTGGCCGAAGGTGCAGACTGCAAGACCCGGTCAAAGGCGTGATCCTTGGTCCGGATAGACCGCCGGCGCGGAAGTGGACAGTCGTCTAGAGCGCCGGGGCGGAGGCCAGCAGCCTGCTGATGCGCTTGGCTGAAACCTTGTGCGCCGTCCCCAACTGCTGGGCAAACAGGCTCACGCGCAGCTCCCACACCATATTTTGGGCCTGGCGCAGCACCGCCGCGCGGGCGGGATTAGCCGGCAGCCCCTTAGCGTGCTCGACGGCGTCGCTCACCTGCCCCTCAATCTCACGCACCTGGTAGGCCAGAGCTGCATCCTGGCTGGGCGAGGCCGCCGCCTTCTCCAAGCGATAAGCCAAAGACTTAAGGTAGCGCCCATAGTGGGCCAGCTGTGCCGGATCGGCGTCGGCGATAAAGCGCGGCGCAATCAAGGCGGCAGCCTGCTCGCGAATTTCCTGCAAAGTGTCGAGCAAAGCCAGCGAAGTATTACGCCCCACCGCCTTATCCAACTGTCCCTTAGCCTCCAAAGCGGCCTCTACCTGGGCGGCGATGATCTCCACCTGGTCTTCCAGGCGGTCGCGCAGCCAAGCTACAAAAACCTCAAAATCTTTGCGGTCGCGCAGCTGGGCCAGGTTATGGCCGGTTTCGCGGCTCCACTGCTGGGCTAGCAGGCGCCCGGCAGCCAAGCACAAATCAGACACCAGGGTGTCAGTGGATTTGTAGGGCGCAGACACCATGAATAGAGAGCGCTTAGCGTTCCAACGGCTGGTCACCCGCGCAGTTTCGAGCGGGGTGTGCGCCAAAGCTAACGCCAAAACTCCCTCAGCGTGCTGAGCTAGCTGAGAATTAACATCCGCTAATATCTTTAAATCAGCTTTAAATGCTTTAGATGTTGGTTGTGCAACTAAAGTGGGGTAACCGCGAACTAATAGCCCCGCCCGCCCGGCGGATTCTATTTGTTGCGGAATTACGCCCTGGGGAACTTCAGGCCAATCAACTAAATTAGTTTGCTCCTTTAATGGGCTAGTTAATGACTGTGAAGTAATAGTTGCAAAAGTATTTGCGGCAGATTTATTGGCGCGGGCGCCGTTATGGGCGCCGTTATGGGCGCCGTTATTGCCCCCGTTATGGGCGCCTGCGCTCCCGTTTGCGCCGTCGGCCCCATGGACCCCGTTACGGCTCTCGTGGGCTCCGTTTGCACGCTTAGATTTCGCCGATTTCTTGGACCGGGCCTCATCCATGGCCGCCGCCAGGGCTCCACGTACCGCCGAGCGCACCGCCGCCTCGCTTTGTTTGGCCAGCTGCCGCTGCAAAACGATCAGGTTGCGCCCGCGCCCTAGCTTGTTGCCGCGCGCGTCCAGCACGCTAAAGCCCATGCGCAGGTGCTCCGGCAGGTTTTCTTGCGCCTGGTCCCAGTCCTCGTCGGTAATTTCTACCTGGCGTAGCTGCTGTGCGGCCTGGGTGAAGGCCTGCTGGAAACTCACCGGGATCGGTTCGACGCCGCTGGGGTTACTGCCGACGCCGGGGGTGCCATTGCCGCCGCCGGGGTTACTGCCGCCGGGGGTGCCGACCGCGCCGCCGGAGTTACTGCCGACGCCGCCGGGCTGGCTTGCTGTCGCGACGCCGCCGCTAGCCTCTCCCGCAGCCTGCGGGTAAAGCTGGCAGATCAGCTCCCAAATGCGCGTGCCGGTGTCGGGGGCCGGAACTAGTTGGCGACGCACCCGCTTAGGTAAGGCGCGGATAGTGGCCACACACAGCTGCGGGCGCATCCCGGGCACAAGCCAATCAAATCCCTCTGGGCGCAGGCGAGTGAGCACCTCAATGGGCACCTGTACGCTGACGCCGTCGTCGAGCCTGCCCGGCTCAAAAACGTACGTAAGCGCCAAGGTCAGGTCACCCTGATGCCAAGTGTCGGGGTAGCCGTCAAGGTTGTCACCTTCGGGAAGCAGCAGCTCACGGGTGAAATCCAGCAGCTTGGGGGTATCTTGACGCTGATGCTTCCACCAGTTGTCGAAAGCTGCCGCGCTGGTGATTTTCTCCGGCAGGCGCTCATCGTAGAAGTCAAAAAGAGCCTGGTCATCAGCCAAAATACCGTGAGTGCGTTGACGACGCTCCACCTCGGCAGTGTCTTCAAGCAGCTCACGGTTGCGCTCAACAAAAGCGTGGCGGGCGTGCCAGCCCCCTTCCACCAGCCCGGAGCGAATGAACATTTCCCGCGCAGCCTGCCGGGCGGCGTCGGTACCCACACTGGCTAGCGTGACCGGGCGGTCAGCTACCAAAGTCAGCCCGTAAAGCAGCACCCGCTGATGTACCATGGCCGCGCCCTTCTTGGTGGACCAGTAAGGCTCACCGTAAGTGACCTTGACCAGGTGTTTAGCGGCCTGCTCCACCCATTGAGGCTGGATGCGGGCCACGGTGCGGGCAAATAAGCGACTGGTTTCCACCAGCTCAGCGGCCATTACCCAGTCGTACTGTTTGCGGCGCAGCCCGCTACCAGGCCAAATAGTGAAGTGGGTGGCGCGCGCCCCGGCATATTCGCGCCGGCGCTCATCATAGTTACCCAGGTTGGAAAGCAGCCCCACCAGCAGGGATTGGTGGATCGCGTCGGCGTCGGGGGTGTCTGCGCTTTGCCCCAGGGCCACGACGGCGTCGGCTACGTCCGCATTAGCCATGCCGGCCGCGTGGGAGCCGGGAACTAGACGGTCACTAGCGGCGCGAATGGAGGCACGGGTGGGTAGCTCAATGTTTTGGGCGTTAATGCCTAGCGGCCGCGCCAACTGGGCCAGCTGATTGTAGACGTCGCGCCATTCACGAATACGCAGGTAGTGCAGGTATTCGTGGCGGCACATGCGCCTAAACGCAGAGCCGGACAGGTCACGTGACTGGGTGCGCAGGTAGCGCCAGAAGTTGAGGTAGGTGAGAAAATCGCTGGTGGGATCCGCTAAACGCCGATGCATAGCGTCTGCGGCTTCCTGCGCGTCAAGCGGGCGTTCACGCACGTCTTGGATTGAAAGCGCGGAGACAATCACCATCACTTCGCTGGCGCAGCCGCGTTTATTGGCTTCTAGTAACATGCGCCCCAGGCGCGGGTCGATGGGTAGACGCGCCAGTTGGTGGCCGATCGCGGTCAGGCGCGGCTCGTGCATGGATTTAGAGTTTGCGCTGATAGCGCCGATTTCGGTTAGTAGCGCCACGCCGTCGGCAATAGCGCGCCGGTCTGGCGGGTCAATGAAGGGAAAATCTGCCACATTACCTAGGCGCAGCGCTGTCATCTGCAAAATTACGCTGGCTAGGGAGGTGCGTAGAATTTCGGGTTCCGTGTATGGCTCGCGCCCCTCATAGTCGGTTTGCGAGTACAGGCGGATTGCCACGCCGTCGGCCACGCGCCCGCAGCGGCCGCTACGCTGGTTGGCGCTGGCTTGGCTGATGGGCTCAATGGGTAGGCGCTGCACCTTGGTTTTGTTGGAATAACGCGAAATACGCGCCACGCCCGGGTCAATCACGTACCTGATGCCGGGCACGGTTAGCGAAGTTTCAGCCACGTTGGTGGCTAGAACAATGCGTCGCAGACGGTGTTTTTCAAATACGCGGTGCTGGGCGGCGGCGCTTAGGCGCGAATATAGGGGGATGATTTCAACGCTGCCGGGCAGGCGGGCGCTGGACTCGTTGGCGGCGTAGCGTGGGCCTAGGTGGTCGATAAGTGCGGCTTCGGTATCGCGAATGTCGCGTTCTCCTGCCAGGAACACCAAGATGTCACCGGGGCCTAGGGCCATTAGTTCGTCGACGGCGTCGAGGACGCCC
>ERZ772958.33-NODE-33-length-53993-cov-15.765156_pt1 | contig 53993 bp, 48 predicted proteins | sample MGYA00580681_ERZ772958 | MGnify/ENA primary metagenome ERZ772958 (study PRJEB29015, sample SAMEA2738089) | human oral metagenome | biome: human oral; feature: human-associated habitat; material: saliva | place: China | collected 2275 ...
ATAACCGCACTTCTTTTAAATGACTGAATGCTTACTTACACCACTTTTCGGGACATGACCGTTTGAGCCCCAACTAAACGCATTTTTTACCATAGTTAAAAGTTTTTCCTGGGCAAACGCGTATGCAGAAAAATGTAACCCCCAACTAAACGCATTTTTTACCACTTGGCCCTGAAGTGGGAGTGGGAACTTTGCAAAACACCAGGAAAGCGGAATGGTTGCATGATTCAACGCGCTATACATGATGGCCGCAACGGGTTTGACGGGTTTGACGGGTTTGACGGGTTTGACGGGTTTGACGGGTTTGATGGACCTGACGGTTTTGCTGAGCCACACAAAAACAGGCTCCTGGTTTACCAGGAGCCTGTTTTTTAGCTATCAGAGAGCTTGGAAAGCCCAGCTATTAGCTGTTCTTCCTTCTAAGAGCGATGCCAAGACCACTCAGGGACAGAGCTGCAGCTCCAACGATTGAAGCAATACCCGAAGCGTCGCCTGTGTAAGGAAGGCCTGGCTTCTTAGGCTCTGGAGTAGTAGGAGGCGTGGTTGGAGGAACAACAGGAGCAGTGTTGGTCACTGTGAAACCGTCATCCTGATTACCAGTAATCTGAGTTGTGTAACCAGAGATAGGAGTCTCAGAGATGGTGTAAGCATACTCGTGACCATCAGTCTTGTCGTAGAACTCTAGGTTGCTGAAGGTGTGCTTCCAGTCGTCAGCCTTGGTAATGGTTACCCTATCAACCTCAACACCATCACGATACAGAACAATCTCAGCAGAATCACCTTCCTGGTTCTCCCAAACCTTGGTGACAGGAATGTCGCGAGTCTTCATGTTGGTGTTGGTTACCACGTAGTTGGTAGCGTCGCCAGTGATCTGAGAGGTGTAGCCATCAACAGCGTCCTCAGTAACGGTGTAGTTGATCAGCACACCATTGTTGTACTGGTTAAGGTTGCTGAAGGTGTGCTGCCAGTTGTCAGCAGCGGTCAGAGTTGCGCTCTGAACCTCAACGCCGTCAGCAAGCAGGTGAATAGTTACGCTATCAGCAGGTGCACCAATCCACTTCTTTGTTACTGAAACAGAAACCTTGCCTTCGATGGTATTGGTAACCGTGAGCTCAGTAGCTGAAGAACCAGAGTAAGAGGTGGTGTAGTGAGCAATTGGGTCTTCCTTAACGGTGTACTCAATCTCGTGACCAGCGGTGTAACGTGGTAGGCCGTTGAAGATGTGAGACCAATTGTTACCTGCATTCAGGTCAAACTCATCCACCTGAGTGCCATCAGCATAGAGCCTGACGTGGACACTAGCAGAACGCAGACCCTGGGCATTCTCGTTGTCAACCCAAACCTTCTTAACTGGGATGCTTAAAGCCTCAGGAGCGTGCTGGTTTGTAATCTCATAGCCGTTGATGCTGGTGGTGTAGTCAGGTACTGCGTCCTCAGAAACGGTGTAGGTAATCTCTGTGTTGCCATTGGACTTTATTTCAATCTTGGACAAAGACTTTGAAATCACACTATATTGCGCACAATTAATGCTACTAAGTGCGTAGATTTAACTTCATTTACGCTAGCGAGAAAAACGTGGACACCACGCCATTTTGTTTTCCATTTCCTACATACTCCTTCAAAAAATTGGCTGGCGTATACGCGTCAGCCAAAAATCAATCATCGGTCAGTGCTTTCTCCAAAAATGATACTGGAATGAGTACATATCAACAATAAACAGACATCCCTATGAATAAATAATCAAATTAACCCCACAGTTTTCTTCACGTTTGAAGCTAGGAGCAGTCTTCAGCGAGCAACTAAAGCTGTTGGGTTTCTCGTCAAAATGTTGTCAATACAACAAACAAATGCAATATACAAACGTAAAATAGAATTACTGCTACGCAATCTGCAGATAAAATTAAACAAACTGCTGTTAGACACTATAGGAGAGTCGTGCCAGAACTAGCCTACGTTTCCAGATCAACTCACCTGATGGGCGCCACTATCACCATCTCTTTATTACCACCTTCCAATGATGTACAGGTGGAATACTCCACAGACCAGTTACTTAATGGCGTCTTTGATCTACTGCACAGCTATAACCAGCGATTTAGCGCAAATGACGCAAATTCCGAGCTCATGCAAGTCAACCACGCAGCAGGCAAACGTCCTATTCAAGTTCATCCCGAGTTGTTTGAGCTCATTCAGATTGGCAAAGAACAAAGCCTTCTACCTGCAAGTCATTTAAACATTGCACTTGGCCCCTTGGTACAAGTATGGCGAATCGGCTTTGCTGACGCGCGCATTCCAAATAACGCCGAGGTTGTGCACGCGTTGTCGCTTACCGATCCACAGCTCATTGAATTGGATCCTCTGAGCTGCACCGTGTTTCTCGCCAAAGAGGGCATGAAGCTGGACCTGGGATGCTTGGCAAAAGGCTACATCGCGGACAAAATTGCAGATTATCTGGAAAGTCAGCACGTCACTTCCGCCCTTATTAACCTTGGCGGTAACATTAAGACGATTGGAACCAATGTGCTTGCGGGTAAGCCGTGGCGTATTGGTATTCAGAATCCACAACAACCACGAGGTACCAATCTTGCTGTGCTACCCATTTGTAACCAGTCTGTGGTGACCTCCGGTACCTACGAAAGGAAACTGCAGGTAAACGAGCACACCTACCACCACATTCTTGACCGAGACACCGGCTATCCAGTTGATACACAACTTGCAAGCATCACGATTATCTCGGACAACTCGCTTGATGGAGAAATTTGGACTACGCGCCTTTATGGCGAGAAACCCAATCAGCTCCTTGCTCGTGTGGAACAAGAAAAAGGCATCGAGGCACTCATAGTAACCACTGATAATCGCGTATATTATTCGTCAGGAATCTCGCCTGAGTTCCTTGCGTAATTCAGAAAGGAAGTTTGATGCTTAACTTTGTTGGCCTTATTGGCACCAATTCAAAAGAGTCAAATAACCGAAGACTCCTGCAGTTTATGCAGAAGCATTTTGCCGACAGGGCCACCATTGAGCTGGTGGAAATCGACAACATTCCCCTGTTCAACAAGCCCCAAAAGATGAAGGTCCCCGAGGTAGTCTCCGAGCTTGCCAAGAAAATTGAGGCCGCCGACGGCGTGATCATTGCAACTCCAGAGTACGACCACTCCATTCCAGCCGTGCTGCAAAATGCGCTTGCTTGGCTGTCCTACGGCATCTTCCCTATGGTCAACAAGCCAGTCATGATTGTCGGCGCGTCCCTGGGCACACTCGGATCTTCTCGCGCGCAGCTTCAGCTCCGCCAAATTCTGGACGCTCCCGAGCTCAAAGCAGCAATCATGCCAGGCTCCGAGTTCCTTCTTGGTCGCGCCCAACAGGCATTTGACGAGAAGGGCAGCTTAAAGGACAAGGCTACCGTCAAGAAGCTTGACCTGCTCTTTGACGATTTCCGTCTGTTTGTGAAACTCAACGAAAAAATGGCCGCATCGCGCGAACTTCTCCGCAAAGAGGCCGAGAACTTTGACTGGGAAAACCTGTAGGCCTGGAAGGAACTACCACTATGAAATTTGTCGGAATCGTCGGTTCAAATGCGGAGATTTCCTATAACCGAAAGCTTCTGCACTTCATTAAAAAACACTTTGCCAAGCAGTTTGAGCTTGAGATCCTTGAGATCGACAACATCCCTCTGTTCAACCAGGACCTTAAGTGGGATGAAAATTTCCAGCTCCGCCTGCTGTACAACAAGATTACCAGAGCTGACGGCGTCATTATTTCTACACCGGAACACAACCATACCATCTCACCTGCGCTGAAGAGCGTTATCGAGTGGCTCTCCTACGACGTGCATCCGTTTGAGAACAAGCCTGTCATGATTGTCGGAGCTTCCTACTACGACCAGGGAACTTCTCGCGCGCAAGTTCATCTGCGCAAGATTTTGGACGCTCCAGGCGTAAACGCGTACGTTTTGCCTGGTAACGAGTTCCTTCTTGGAAAGGCCAAGCAGGCTTTTGACGAGGAGGGCAACATTATCGACGAGCGCACCGTCGGCTTCCTGGGCCTTTGCCTGGATAACTTTGTCAAATACGTAGAGGTGGTCTCCAAGTTGAAGAAGCCAAAGCCAATCGCGCCAGAGGATCTGGACGTAACCAACTCAATTTCCACCACTATCCAGGGCATTGATCCCGACGATCCTGATTGGGTCGAGAAGGCCGCCGAGCTTGTGGGCGCGGTCTCGGGCGACACATACGTTAAGCTTGACCACGGCATTTTGACGGTCAATCAGATTGACATGTTCCTGAAGGCAATGCCATTTGAGCTAACTTACGCGGACGATAACAATCAGTTCCTTTACTACAACAACGCTCACGACAACCCAGACACTATGCTGGCAAAACGCGTTCCTGAGCAGTCAGGCGACCGTCTTTCCACAGTTCACAGCTCTCTTCCCGAGGGTCGCATGAAGAACGTTGAGTTTGTCATCGGCGTACTTCGCAACGGCGACAAAGAATACGTACGCACCATTGTCCCAGGTACACCAGCCGACATCATCAATACCCACAACTACCAGGCAATGTACTACCCCGATGGCTCGTATGCGGGCATTAACGAGATCGTCTTCAACTTCAAGCCCTGGTTGGATTGGTACCTACAAACCACAGGCCAGCGCCTCGTAAGCGCTAGCGGTGCAGTTGTTCCACCAGCTGGAGCTCCCGCCCCTGCTGCTGGTGCTCCCGCACCAAGTGCAGGCGTAGATGCTACCTCGGGTGCAAGCGCTTAACGTGCAGCTATGCGTCGCGACCGCGACGCACGGCCGCGACGCGTGGCCGCGACGCGCTTGACGCGCCTACCTGCGTCTACGTGCGCCTACATGCGACCAAGCGCAATAAGGTGAAATGCAAAGCGTACCGGTAGCGCAGAAACGCGTACTTACAGAAATACGATTTCCTCTCGCCTTCCAGAAACAAACCTCTGGAAGGCGAGTTTTTGTGTTAAGTTGCAAAATTTCTACTTCAACGAGAAAGATATTCATTTCTATGAATATCTATGCACAGATATTCAATTTTGTGTATCACTCAATTTTTGGACAACAATTTAAGGGTCAAAAAAGGTAAAAAATCCGTTTAGTTGGGGATCAAAACTTTAAAAAGTCATTTTTATGCCCAGCTAAGACGATTTTTTACCACCATTGCAATTTTTTATCTGCGAAAACTCGCTATGCAGAAAAATGAAACCCCAACTAAACGCATTTTTTACCACTTTGAATAGAATCAGCAATTGACATTACTGGATATACCTCAATTAACTGGGCATCTTTCAAACCACTGCTCATCGCTTAATTTGCCGAGCATCGCTGAACATTACCCAGCATCATTCGACAGTCACTACCCGTTGAACTTGTTGATCTTTCGATCGTAAGTAAGCAGGCCGTTTACCTCTTCCTCAACATCAGATACCTGCGTGTAAACGTATCCCACAAGGCCCTCATCCTGCAGCGATTCCACCTCTGCAAGCAACTTTTTAACAGCAGCTCGCCAATCCTCGACCGTAGAAAAATCACCGTATCCATACGAGTGGTCAAGCGACGTATGACCTGGCGTCATCTGAGTAAGACCGCCAAACTCAGAGATTATTGCAGCTCGATTTCCCCGCTGCTTCCTCTGCCAACCTGCACGTAACGGTCTGAAGTAATTATGGATGCTCAGGAAGTCGCCACATTCCTGGTCGTACCAGCCACTTGTTGCATCGATTGGTCGCGTTGTATCCAATGCACGAACAACCTCAGTAGCAGCTCGCGCATCAAACTGTCCCCAACCCTCGTTGAAAAGCGTCCAAATACAAATTGATGGATGCCCGTCCAGGAGCTTGACCATTTCCTGACAAGTTTCTGTCCACTCCTTGCGATAGCCATCTTCACCTGCGGATAAAGCCTCGTGATGACTTGGTATTGCGTCGTCAAATCGGTTCCAAGTAAAACTGAACAGTGTCGGTTTCTGACTTGTGTGCCAGGGACTATACGCGCTACCTCCCGAAACACAATCCTGCCAAACCAGCATGCCGAGTCGGTCGCAGTGATAATACCAACGCTCGCTTTCAATCTTGATATGTTTACGCAGCGTATTAAAACCGGCCGATTTCATAGCCTCTATGTCATATACCAGCGCATCATCGGTCGGCGCGGTCATCAATCCGTCAGGCCAGTAGCCCTGATCCAGCACGCCGCGCACAAAATATGGCACCCCGTTCAAGTGCACCCTTGGCACGCCCGCCACGTCTTTCTTTACCTCAACAGTACGAAACGCGCAATAACTGTGAGCTGCATCGACGACCACGCCATCTCGCTGCAGCGTAGCCTCCACGGCATAGAGGTGCGGGCTCTCCGGCGACCACAGTTGCACGTCGTCCACGTGCTGCTCAGCGGATATCTCCCCTGCCTCGTCCACCGGAAGTGTGGCGAGAAGAACGTCTTGCCCAAGCCCGTCCTTGAGTGCAATTTCCAGCTCCAACGCGCTCGACTGCACACTTGCTGGTCCGCTTACCTGCACGTTCGCTCTAACCTCAAGCGTGCCAAACATGTCGCCCTTTAACGTCAGCGACTCAAGATGAGCTGCGGAAACAATCTCGTACCACACGCTTTGCCAAATGCCACTCTGAGCGGTGTACCAAATGTCGCCACGCGAGAGTCGCTGCTTTCCACGCAGTTGAGAGCCAGTGTCACTTGGATCCCAAACGCAAAGCACGAGCTCAGCCGTGTCCGCACTGTCTGTCCTCGCAACAGACGCAGCGCTCTCTCCCGTTTCAGACGAGCCAAGTAAATCCGTCACATCAAAGGAAAACGGCAGGTAACCGCCAGTATGCGTACCAGCAAGCTTGCCATTCACAAAGCACGCGCACATCCAGTCAACTGCTTCAAAATGTAGAATAAGTCGCTGGTCATCGGCCAGTTTAGGTAGTTCAATTTTGCGCTTATACCACAAAAATTCACTCGGATGCACCGTACGACCAACACCAGAGAGCGGAGCTTCTGGCGAGAACGGCACCACAATCTGTCCGTCCCAACGAGAAGGAATTGCCTGTCGTGCAAGGGTCTCTACATCAACCCCGCCATCTACCGGCACGATCGCATAATCCCACGCGCCGTTCAGCATCACGTAATTGTCGCGCTGCATGCGAGGACGCGGATACTCAGGCAATACGTTCGATGGGTCAAGCGCCTCTCCCCAAACAGTCGTCAGAGAATTGAGTGTCTCCTCCGTATGCTTTTTGGGCGCACTTGCCAAAACGCGACGAATATCCAACATGGTATCTCTCGTTTCTCCTGAAGCAGCAGGTACAAGCACATGACAAGCCAGCGTGACGTATGTATATCATAGCCACTTCGTAAAAGAATTTATATAGCGAGAAAACCGAACAAACCCCAGTTCAATTACGAACTAAGGCTCAAATAGGACTGAAGTTCAAATAAGACTGGAGCTCAAATAGAACTGGAGCTCAGCACCACTCAAAACCCACGTAAACGCTAGTGCCTGGGAAACCACGGAATGCAGCGATTGACTTGTTTACAGTACTCTTTGTACTCATCGCCAAACTGCTCGAGAAGCCACTTCTCCTCTGTTGCCTGCATCATCACAGTTAAAAGCGCCCAAAACACAAGAGGTAGTGGCAGCAGATAAAGGTTACTAGAGAGCAGCGCTGCACCTGACATAACAAACGCAAATGCAGAGTAGATAGGGTTTCTGACCAGCGCATAAACACCGCTAGTTACCAGCTGATTTGCGATGATTTTCTCGCGAAGTTTTTCTTTAATAGCGGCGGAAACCCAAAGCCAGATGCCCACGATCAAAAAAGCTGTACCTACGGCATGCATTACGCCAACCGTTGCTCGAATGCGAAGATACGGAAGAAAACCCAGCTTGGACAGGGTGATGCACGCAACTGTCAACACCGTGATAGTAATCACATAAGCGGGACCGACGCCGAGTACCGGAAGATGATCCTTCTTCTCGTTCTGAGCAGACATTCGATAAACTCCGTTCAGTTGGAAGTTTGTTAGCTTTAACTAACTGCGATATAAAGTTTACACCTGGAACTACACCTTTACGTGGGATTTTTGGTTTGACTTCATTGATTTTGTTTCTTCGAATTTTCAAATCAATCGCTTATCAAAGTATTGAAAAAATACCTGTCTAAGTGTCCATCAAGCTGGACACTTAAATTTCTTATTAGACCTATGATTATCTAACCTAAAGCAATGAATCACCTGGATAAATAGGTGTTTTTCTATAATAATCGCTGAAAGGAACACATCATGGAACGAACAATTGACGTATCTACAAACCTGAGCACGCAAGTTGCACCTGACACTATTAACGTTGACATTACTATTCAAGGAACTTCTAAGACACGTGAAGAATGTACTGCTAGATATAATGTGCTGGTACAAACAATAAAAGAAGCGCTCGAGAAGAACAGACTTTCAGCATCGATTTTGAAAAATAATAGGTACTCAGTTTCAGCTCACGAAATCAAGCAGTATCAAAAAGAAAAGTGGGAGCACTATTACGTTGCTCATACGATTGTTGAAGGCTTTGATTTTTGCGCTGAATTATCCATTGAAGAACAACTTGAAACGGACCTTGTCGAGAAAATCTGGAGAGCTCTTAGTTCGTGTGGAGATGAAGTGACTTTTTCAGTTGAATTCGCAATTGAAAATGAAAAACCTATTAAAAGCAAACTATCCACAGACGCTATTACTGTCTGCCGACAGCAAGCTAACCTTCTCGCCAAGGCCGCTGGTGCAGAGGTTATCGGACTAAAAAATGCAACTTATGACTTTAGAGAAAAAGATTTCATCTACTCAGCGTGCGCTTGTAGTGCATATGAAAGTTTCGAGAATGAAAGTAAAGTTCCTACATTTGATCCGTCAGACATAGACATCTATTGCTACGTCAGCACCACATGGGAAATCGAACTGCTGCCACCGGACGATCTGCTGTAGCCACACAATCCACCGCACTTCAAAGGGTTTCTCGCCTGGCGAGAAACCCTACTAGTAGCAGGCTATTTTTCGCTAGCAGGTTTTCACGAATGCACCCCGTTTACGCACGTACCCCGTTTACTGGTAGCGGAGCGATTCCACAGGATTGAGCTTTGAGGCTCGACGAGCAGGCCAGTAGCCAAAGATCAAGCCGATGCCAATGCAGATTCCTGAAGTAATCATCACAATGTTTGGAGTGATGATAGGCGTGATGCCTGTATCAAGCATAATCATGCTGCCGAACGATCCAGCCAGACCCCATGCCCCAGCGTAACCCAAGGCAATGCCAATCACGCCACCCATAATGCAAATCAAAATAGACTCGCACAGAAACTGCTTGGTGATGTCGGACGCGCGAGCGCCAAGAGCTTTACGCAGACCAATCTCCCTAATACGCTCCGTCACGTTGGTGAGCATCATGTTCATGATGCCAATACCGCCAACTAGCAGCGAGATACTTGCCGTAGCGGTAACCAGAACCTGGAACGACATGAGCGTAGCATTCATCTGCTCAATGATGGACGAGAGCGTCATGACTGTCACGCGATCTTCTGCCTGCGCGGAAGGAATGTTAAACCAGTCAAGCAACCAGGACTTTGTTTCATCCGCAAGCGCCTTCATGTCAACGTTTTCGCGAGCGTAACCAAAGACCTGGCTGATAGTTTTGGTGCCCGTCAGGCGCGCGGAATACGTGGAATACGGTATATAGGCCAGCAGCGTATCGCCTTGCCCGCCCCCATTTGGGCCACTGTCAACCACACCCACGATGGTGTAGCTGTCGTTGTTGATGCGGACAACCTGCCCAATGGACGCATCTGCACTGCCAAAGAGTTTCTCGGCAGACAATTTGTCGAGAAGAACGTTTCTAGATGTGTCATCTACATCGGACTTTGTGAAGAGTGAGCCAGCGGATGCCTTGAGGCCCATAACGGTGAAGTAGTCGGGCGTGCAGCCGATGATTCGCGCGTCAAACTGCTTCTCGGCCGAGTTGACGCGGGCCATGGTGGAGTCGATGCCGGTGACAAGCTCATACCCTGGTACGCTAAGCTGCAGCATGTCGAGGTCCTGTTGCGTGACCTCGCGGTCTGGCCACGCGTATATCATGACCATACGCGACTGATTGAGGCCCAGTGAGCTGACCAGCGAATACTTGATGCCGTCGATAAGCGCCGTCATAGCAATTACCGCACTGATGCCAATAACAATGCCCAGCACCGTCAACAAGCTGCGGCCACGATTGGCGTTGAGCGCAGACAGGGTTTCTCGCAGCAGATCCATCAGCGTCATAGCGCGACACCTCCCGTTGTGGCACGTGCGCCTGTAGCAGCATGCACACCCGGCGCAGCATGTGCGCCCATCGCGGCATGTGCGCCTGTCACGGGGTGTGCGCCCATCGCAGACTGTGCGGCGTGTTGCTTCACAAACTCCTTTTCCTGCTCGTCTGTAAGCAGGCGACCGTCACGAATGTGTACCACGCGGTCAGCCCAAAAGGCAGTCTCGGGGTCGTGCGTAATTAGCACGATTGTCTTGCCGCGCTCCTGCATGGACTTGAACGTGTTGAGTACCATCTCACTTGTTGCAGAGTCCAGGTTGCCTGTTGGCTCGTCGGCAAAAATGACCGCCGGGTCGTTTACCAGCGCACGAGCAATAGCTACGCGCTGCACCTGGCCACCAGAAAGCTCATTGGACTTATGCTCGTAATACTCCTCGGGCAAGCCAACAGAACGCAGTGCCTTCCAAGCCCGCAACTCTCGCTCTTTTGCGGGAATGTCCGAGTAGATAAGCGGCAACATAACATTTCGCAGCACAGTAGTGCGCGGCAGTAGGTTAAACGACTGGAAGACAAAGCCCAGACGCGTGGCACGAATCTCCGCTAGATCGTCATCGGAAAGATCTGCAACCTCAAGTCCCTCAAGCTTGTACGAGCCAGCAGTAGGCGTATCCAGGCAACCCAAAATGTTCATCAGGGTTGATTTGCCCGAGCCTGACGGACCCATGATGCAGAGAAACTCGCCCTTCTCCACAGTTAAGGAAACACCCCGTAGAGCGTGCGTCAAACCTGCAGCCGTCTCGTAAATGCGATGCAGCTTATGTACCTCAATTACCTTGGACATATGCGTCGCCTACTTGGAATCTTTGGAGCCTGTCGCACCGGACGTTGCGTCATTCGCCGAGCCAGACGTTGCGCCCGCTGGAGCGTCCATGGCTGCACCCTGAGATGGACCGCCAGCGCCACCGCCAATCATCACCTCAGTGCCGTCCTCAATACCAGCACCTTCAATGACGGCCGTCGTGGAACTTTGCGCTTTCACAGTCACCGGTACGCGCTCTACCTGTGGATAGCCCTTCTCGTCACGAGAAGTAACAACATTGACGTAAGCGCCATCACCATCGTCCATGACAGCAACAAGAGGTACGGTCAGTACGTTATCCAAGTGCTGAATCATAATGTCCACGTTGGCGGTCATACCTGGCTTGATGGAGGCATCGGGACTGCTAATGAGCAGGTCAACGGTGTAAGAAACAATGGAACGACCAGGGCTATCGTAACTTGCACCAGCATCGGCGCCGTTGGACGAAACAGCAGAAACGTGAGTAACCACTGCATCGCAATACAGATCTCTCAAAGCTGTAAAGCTGACCTGTGCTTTCTGGTCAACAGCTATGCGAGAAATGTCTACCTCGTTAATCTGGACATTTACCTTCATCTGGGAAAGGTCCGCGATAGTAATCAGAGGACCGGCGTTGCCAGAGCCCGGCGCGGACGAGCCAACCGAAGCGCCGTTCACCGCGTTCATCACAATAACCGTTCCGTCACAAGGAGCGGTGACTACGCGCTTATCTGCCTGGGCAATTGCGTCGTTGTAAGCGGAGCGAGCCTCCTCAAGCGCAATCTGGGCGCTCTCCAGATTTGCCTCCGCTGCTTCCACAGCAGCAGCAATGGACGCAGCGTTTGCTTCTTGTCCGTCCTCGCTCGCCTCGGGGACACCGTTGCGTGCGGACGCTAGAGCTGAGCGAGCCTTACTGACCTCGTTCTCGGCTGCTTTTACCTGCTGAGATGCCTTACGAACAGCCTTATCCAGCTCATCATTCTTGACAGTAAAGAGCTTGTCGCCTTTATGAACGTACGTGCCCTCAGAAACCTGAACGTCCTGAATAATGCCATCTACCTCGGGAGTTACCACAGTTGACGACACAGGCTTGATGGATCCAGACGCGGAAACAGAATCGCTGAACTCGCCGCGCGTGACAAACGTAGTGCTTGGCATCACGGTAGTGTTCTGGTTCTGGCCGCCTTGGCACATAGGCAAAATAAACAATATGACGAGAAGAACAAAGACTCCAGCGGCTATTCCTGCCTTAATAAGCTTCTTTTTACGACGAGCTTTGCGGTGACGAGCCAAACTCTCGTACGCCTCACGAGCCTCAGCATCTTCTTCATCTTCAGTGTGGGTTATTACTCCTATACGAGAAATAACATCCGTTGTACTATCAGAAGCAGATGATGTGTCAGACTCTTGTTGTTGGAGCTTGCGATCAAGATAAAACATAACTCCTCCGAACCTGCGTTTATTCGGAATCTATTCAGCCTGTACACATCTTATATGAGAATATCTGGCCAGAGTTTTACCTTATATGAATTTGCGGTAAACGGTAGTTAAACGAAAAACTATACGTGTGTATTCCTACGTATACACATCCCTACTCATTTACAATTCTCGTATAGAACTCTACCGCTCTGCTTATTTCCTCTACCGTTGGATGGCCTTTTCTATTCCACCTAACAACTTAAAAAGACCAAAAGTATCAAAGCCAAAGCATTCATACTCTCCTAAAATTTCTGCATGCTTTTCTTGTGCAATGCTCTTAATAGCATTCATATATTTTTTATTTATGTTTCTCACGTAATATATGGCAAAGGAGTGCAATGAAACTCTTTCTTACGTCCTACTTAGCAGATGTAAAAGAACTTGTTCAGAACTTCCTCACCCAAAATGATGTACAGGAAATCTTATTTATTCCTACAGCCGCTAATGTAAAAGAATACTGAGACTATGTTGACGAGGGAATAGCAGTACTAAAAGAAAATGGCTATGACGTAACCATCCTTGATGTTGCAACAACTCCACATAACAAGAGTGCGCAAGCCATCAAAAACTCCAAATGCCTATGCATATCCGGTGGAAATACCTTCTATCTTTTACAAGAACTAAAAAGAAACGGTCTTCTCGACCTTATTAAACAAAGGGTTCAAGACGGCATGCTCTATATTGATGAATCTGCAGGAGCAATAATTGCTTGTCCAAATATCTCGTACAATCAAATCATGGATGACAAAACGGTTGCTACGGAGCTCACAAACTACTCAGGTATGGGACTTGTAGACTATTATGTCCTCCCCCATAATGGCGAGTTTCCTTTTGTTAAAACAACTGCTCAAACAATCAAAGTCTATGGCGAGAAGATCAATTTGATTCCGCTAAATAACTCACAAGCTATCATTGTTGAAAATGGAGACTCCTCCACACTAACAGAGCCCTTGTAGGTCTAAATACCTACGACACACATTTACCGAAGAGATCAACAAACTACATTATTAGTTTCAAAAATTTACAGCCCTAGCAAGTCGCTATGACTTCCTAAGCGTGTAGCAACAAGAACAAATTCATCTTCATTAATACGATAGATAAGAAGCCAATCAGGTTCTATATGACATTCGCGATGTCCTCGATACACTCCTCCTAAAGAATGATCACACACTGATTTAGGAAGTTCTTCTTTACATACAAGCTTCTCAAGAATTTTCTCAAGCTTTTTAAGGTCCTTACCCTGCTTTTTCGCCTTTTTATAGTCCTTTTTAAACTTGGCTGTAAATTTAAGCTCCAGCATGTCTACTCCTTATTAAGAGCATCCATGGCTTCCTTGACAGAACGATAAGGGCCAGAAAGATTCCTACCAACCACTGCATCATCCATTGCTGCAAGTGTCTCAGCATCAAATCCATAAGGATTAGATGGATCAAAAGGAAAACCGCCACGACGATTGAACGCAGACACAAACATGCGAATGGCATTACTTGGAGATGTCCCAATCTCATCGCAGATAACAGAAAAACGATCTTTTTCATCTTTACGAAGCTTCGCAGAAATTGATTCTGTAGCAGCAATAGTCATCATAACTCCTTACTACATTAGCTAATAATATCTTACAATATATTCTAATGTAATACTATACTATATCAATTCAAAAATTAAAAATTCTTATTGACATTTAAGTTAACGTTGTTAACTTATTACTCGCCGGTATAAGTTAACACTGTTAACTTATTAAAAAGAAATATCTGATGACGCTAGCAATATGCATTATCAACAGTACCAAAAGGAGTTTTTGTGTCTGACGTAAAGAAAATCTCCCCTGCGCTACAACTCAGCGCGGTGCAAAAGAGCTATGGAGACCACCACGTACTTTGTGGCGTAAATCTCAAAGTCATGCCCGGTCAAATACTTGGTCTTCTCGGCAAAAACGGAGCTGGAAAATCAACCTTAATTGAAATACTCTGCGGGCTTAGACAAGCAGATTCTGGATCTATCTCCGTCTGTGGAATAAATCTTGCAAAAGAATCGGTAGGCCATCTTATTGGATACGCTCCACAAGACCTTGGAATCTACCCTGACCTTACCGTCATGGAAAACCTTGCGTACTACGGACAGCTCGAAGGACTTTCTCGTAAGCGCTCATTTGCACGAGCAGAAGAGGTGATGGAGCTGTTAGGTCTTACAAGCGAGAAAACCAAGAGAGCCCGTCATCTATCCGGTGGACAAAAAAGAAGGTTGCACTCGGGTATGGCCATCATGCATGAACCCAAGGTTATCTTTATGGATGAGCCAACGGTGGGAGCTGATGTTGGAGCGCGTAGCCGCATTTTGCACACTATGCAATCACTTGCCAAAAATGGTGCAGCAATCGTTTACACCTCCCACTACCTAGCAGAATTTGAAGAACTTGGTGCTGACATTGCAATCATACATAACGGTCGCATTGCAGCAGAAGGCTCACTTGAAAAGATTATTGCTGACTACGCGCGCAGCTCGGTCAGTCTGCAATTCTCACAACCTGTTCCTTCTATTGACGGTTGGCAAAGCAACGGCGTGAATCTTTTGCGAGAAAACAATGCAAACGATGCAGGAAGTGCCATTGCTGATCTTCTCGCCAATCCTGCTTTAAAAGAAAACACCCTAGAAAACGTACACATATCACAGGCAAGCCTTCAAAGCGCATATTTATCGATTGTTGGAGAGGAGACAAATCATGACAACGCTTAAGAAATTTGCAGCAGTCGTACGACTCAATATTCGCCTCCAGCTAATGAACCCAACTCCTACGCTAATTCTAAGCATCTTCCCTCTTGTTATGATTCCTTTTATGGAACCTGCTTTTAAATCTATGCTTTTAGCCGATGGTTATACCAACGTCACGGGAGTAGAACAAGCAATACCTGGTATGGCTATATTTTTCTCTTTCCTCTCGGTACAAACTATCATTCAATCTTTCTTCCGTGAATATGCCTGGGGTATGTGGCCTCGTCTGGAAGCGTCTTCAACTCCTCAAGGCACAATTCTTGCAGGAAAAGCGTTTGTTGCTTACCTCATACAAGCCGTTCAAATTCTTACCGTTCTTGGTCTTGGTGCACTAATTTTTGGATATCGACCAACCGGAAACGTTGTGGCCCTTATCTTGGTAATCCTTACATTCTCAGCAGTTCTTGCTGCTTTAGGTGTAGCGCTTGCTCTTTGGACACCCACAGAAGACATTGCTTTATCTCTTTCTAACATTGTAGGAATGCTTGCCGCAGGAATCGGGGGATCCTTCTGTACTGTTTCAAGCTTTCCAGACTGGGCTCAATCCGTGGCAAAATTCTCACCAGCTTACTGGGCTCTTAATGCAGTTCATGCAGTCAGTTTAGATGGTGCTGGTTTAGCCGACGTATTGCCTCAAATTGGCATGCTTGGGGTATTCTTTGTAATTCTTGCAATACTTGTGGTGATACAATTTACGTTTAAGAAAGGTCAACAATCCCGTTAAATAAGGAAGAGGACAGGTGTCTAGCAAGTCGCTTAAGAGTCCAGCTGGAAGTTCCGCAAAGAGCGCAACAAAAAGCTTGACTAAAAGTTCATCCAAGAGCCGTACGCTTTCAAAGAAAAAGATTTTCTCGACAGCACTTACTCTTGTAAACGAAAAGGGCCTGTCCTCTCTTTCTCTTCGAGCGCTTGGACAACGCCTTGGTGTTTCCCAAGCTGCTTTTTATCGGCACGTACCAAATAAGTCTGCACTGCTTGAAGGCGTCTCTGAAGAAGTATTAAGACTTGCTCTGGAAAGTTTTATCTCTGGTATTAAGCGTAATACAGAAGTTTATGATCAAATGAGCTGGCAAAACTACTTACGTGCTTATGCGGTGTCACTACATGACACACTTCTACAGCATCCAAATGCCATTATGTTAGTGCTCACCCACCCGATTTCTACTCCTGGGCAGCTCTCACTTTTTGCTAAGATGCTTGCAAATCTCTCTAAAACCGGATTTTCTGCACCTTTGGATATGCTTGGAATTGCAACCGCTGTTACGGTATATACCACGGGTTTTTCTGCTGTGGAAGCTGTGCCTCCTGTAGGAAGCACCTCCGACGAAGATACTCCTAGTCTCTCTGCAGCAATTGAATCTCTGCCGGCTGATGAACTTAATTCGCTCAGTATGCTCATTGGAGACATAATGGAGGGCAAGTGGGACTTCAGTACGCAATTTGAAAGAGGGCTTGACGCCCTTCTCCAAGGGTGGAAATAGCACTATCTACCTCATATTCTTTTACAAAAGTCTACAATTGCTATTTCCCTTGATATCACTACCTAGTTCCAGCCTAAGAATTTACATTCGTCGACTCTTACTCATCGTTTCCTTAAATATCAGGACTGCTGGAGTTAAAAAGAAGTTTCATATCCCAATATAGACGATACCTTTCTCATTACAGTACAATCTCAATGTTCAAGAGCAATAACAATCTTGCGAAACAGACTCTCTATTTTCATAAGTAACTACATCGTATTCTCAACAAACTAGCTATTTTCACGTCAATAAAAAGAAATAAAGGCACTTTCTGAATCATCGATATTGACTGCGCGCACAGAACTCTAACTTTTATCACCAGTCAATTACTTCAACGAATCTCGCTATCCTTGCAACTGGACAGTAACAGCCACTATCAATATTTGATGACTTGAGTTTTATCTGAGACTCCAAACAATCATCTTTTTTGAAGCTGCCACAAACTACGCAGATCGCTGTGCCACCAAAACAACCTCCTCCATCATTGAAGTAACTGGCTTGCCAGCTACACACGAAACAGATAAAGGTGTTCTCTTGTGTTTGATACGTCGCCTCATGCGTTCTTCTACTTCAAAGCCCTTCAAGATGAGATGGCGACGTGTAAAATTGACTAGGTCAAGGGTAACACCATCGACAATTCTATTTCCAAGCGTTAAAATCATCACGCCTTTTGTCACGCGTTCCATCTCATCCATCGCTTCCTGATAACCTCGAATGAATCGTCTTACTTTAGACTGCTTTCTGTCACAAATCATAGTGATTTGGTTAAGAATCTCAGTATCAGTAATTTTAATCGCTGTATTATTTGAAGCTGCATTCTGCGATCCTCCCAAGCTACGCGAATCTACAGCTGAATAGCTATCAAGTTCCCACCCCTGAAGGCTCAAGTCCTTCGCATCAATCCATGCCATCGCAAGCGTGGAATACTGTCCATAAGGAATGGTTGTTGCGTTGTCTCCATAAGGTGGTGAGGTTATACAAATATCAACTGATGAATCGCTCAAACCTTTAAGACACTCAATTGAATCGCCTTGATTAAGCTTGATACTCTCCTCCGGTACCCCGTGATTGAACATAGCCTTCTCTGAATCTATTTTTTGCAAGTAGTCATGGACTACCCCATCTTCAATTTTATCAATCTGAACCTTTGGGCGTATGTGCAACTTGTACGTAGAGCTCCTAGAGTTACAGTACTTACGTACGATATCAATCAGCATATACCAGAAAAAGCGCCGGTTTTGATTGTTTTGAACTCGTAACACTGTTTCTCTTACCTTAGTTAAACTCTTCGCGACTTCTGGTTTGAACCATTTATCTCTGTTATAGAAATCTAATGGCTTTACATCACTAGCTTCATCAAGAAGTGTACTTTTCACAAACGTATAGTCATCTTCAAACGTGCTGCTATCAAGACCCTCAAGCTTCACTCGAGTAATAAGAATAGCTAAAGGATTAATGTCCAAGCCCATCACAATGGAGTTACTGTTGATTCGACTAGCCTCGTAAAGCGATGTGCCTGATCCCACGAATGGGTCAAATATAACGGGAGAGCCCTCTAATGGAAGATACTCCTTAAGAATATCACGCTGCACCGGTGCTACCATGACACCCGGATAAAGAGATGTGCCATGGATATCTTCTGATCTTCGATATTCGGAATAGGGAGATATAGCTGTTTTTTGTTTCATATCAATACACCGTGATTATAGGAGTTGGGACGGATAAGCTGCTCTTGACTGATACCGGGCAAATTCAGTGAGAATACCTTCAGCTATATTACTCCGCAAGCGAGCAATACGTTGGAAACCAAAGTCATAGTATCCGTTATCATATGTGATGTCCCACTTCAATTCTGAGAGACCAAAAACGGCCAAACGTAATAGTTTCGTTATCTCATCATTCTCTTTCAGTTTACCTTTCTTAACGAGCTCTTTGTATTTCTTAGACTTACCTTCAACTATCTTAAACATAGTATTGCCACGTTGTAGCCATCCATATTCAAGTGGACCATTAGATAATTTATCTTCTTCAAACGTTTTTGCTTTACCATCATCGTTATATACACACAAATCTAATAACCATGGCGGAAGATGGAAGTAATCTAAGAAGTCAACACAGTAAAAACGAGAACTCTGTCCCGATGGAGGATCCGAAGCATTATTCTCCATTTTAAATGGAATTGGCAGAGAGATAGTACTTTGGGAAATCCTCTTTGTGTCCTTTTTGTATTCTATCAGCTTTGCAAGAACTAGACCTTGTTCCCCAGCCTTACGTTTTCCATTGTTTCTCACCGAAATATTGCAAGGCTGATGTAAAAGTATGTAACAATCGCTGCCAGCAGTGGGATCGGATACTTTATAAATATCACCTAGATATGTTGGCATACGATGCGTCGCCAAATCCTGTCCCGAAATATAACTATCTTGATACGATAATGGCATATTATCTGTTTTATCTAAGACCTCGTTAGAATTTAGAAAAACTTTATACCACTCGTCTCCAAAGTTATCTAACAACTTAATTGATGAGTTATGCATACACGTATGGCGTACTTTAAACGATAGTTTATCAGAGCTCCGACTTTGCATTAGTCTCAACAGACTTTCGGAAGCGTGGCAGCCCTCTTCTTCTGCACTTTTCGCCATTTTAAGTAAGGCAGGAAGCTCTACATTTCCCCATGATTCTTCCCTGGCTACCAATTTAAACGCATCTTGAACAGCAGTACCCATTTCATATAGTGCATGGGCAGAAACCATCATTTCAAGGCCTTCAACCATGGCTTGTGGCTCCTGCAATCTATTCTTCATAATTACCGCTGCTGTAATCCCCATACCGAATTGTTCTTCGCTCAACTCTAGTTCCTGCTGTTTATCTTGAACTTCATTTGTCATAATACCTGGAATAATGTGGCTATCGCCACTATCTAAGACTTTTTTTACGAGCCAATACCCAGCCTTATCAGATCTTCCAAAACCTTCCGCACGAGTGTTGATATTTTTGAGATTTAAATCGAACAAAACAAGAACGTATTCCTTGGTTGCAGAATGGTTATCAACTGGCTTCTCCTGCTCTTGAAGCCATTGTTGTACTCCCCTCTTCTTTACCTCTATTGTCTCTTCAAGCATTTCAAACAACGAACCCACTGCTTGTTGAGTCAGCTCAATTGTATTCTCAATATGAAGTATCTCAAAGAGTTGCTCTTTCTCCTCCTCTGGTATATCTACCCAATGCTGCAGCAACCGCTTATCAAGTGCATCGAGCTCCTGTAGTTCTCCGTTGATATTAAAAAGAGATATGCCGTACTGATCAAGCTTAAGCTGCTTTACCTTATTGATTTTTTCCTTATCATCTCGATTAACCTCAAGAAAGTTTGCAACAGCTTCTACCTCAGTAGCATCCTTATCTACCTCTGCGTCGAAATCGTCATCTACAAGAATAATCTGGGTAATATTCGCTTTTTTAACAAGGTCTTTGAGGTGCTGTTTTGGATCATATCTTGACATTAGTATACCTCCACTTTCGATAAGTCGATTCTGAATCGGAAACGATTGCCGAAGGTATTCCTATCGTCCTCGAGAGTAATGTTACACTCCTCTGCATCAAGCAGTTGACGAGAAATATATAAACCTAGTCCGCGGCCTTTTCCCTCGCCTTTATGTGATATGAAAGGTTCAAAGAGCGATGCCTCAACTGAACTATGAACACCCCATCCATTGTCATACACGAAGAGATAGGGTTTCTTAAGCGCTATAGTGATTTTAGGATCACTTATAATTTTGAGCTTTTTAGCCTCTGACAGCCAGTAGCGACTGTTATCTATAAGATTGTCTATCACCTGAGACAATCTACCTTGATTCATTCTCACATTAAAATTGTTACCATAAACTTCAATATTTATTCCACTCTCAGCTAGCTTAGGACGAGCATAATCCACAGTATCCTTAGCAAACGCGAGAACGGAAAATAAATCCTTTCTGTTGCGTACGTACTTCAACGATGAATCCATATGTGCAACTTCCTTCATGAGTGCGTTTGCCATACTTATTATGCGAATAGTTGACCTATTTATCTCTCTGTCTTGGTATTGAGCATTATTTCTGCTTTTAATAGCCTGCGCTTCTCTGATTATTCTTTGAGCAACGTTTGCTGCTTCATGAGACACGGACTCGGCGGCTATACCCAGCCCAGCAAGTTCCCAAGCGTCGTTAACACTAACCTCTGCACTATTAAGTCGCTGTACAAGAACATCAATAGCCGCTTTGCCACGTTGCACTGCCTCTGTAAACTTAAAATCACTATTGTTCAGCTTAGTCTCAAGCACACGGTCCATTGTCCTCTTTGCACTTGCTGCCAAATCTCTGGTTTTTGCAGAGCTTTCAACGCCTGCCTCATTTTCAGTACGCTCTTTAATAAATTCATTGTATCCTCGACGTACAGCCGTTTGGAGCTGTGCCGTCATATCGAGCCAATAGGCAAGTATTCGCTTTAAATTACGAGAAAAAACGTCATCACGAAATGCTTCTCTGTTGCTAGTCTCAACCAATTGTGAGTTCTTCTCTGCAGAAATATTAATGTAGCCAACAGTATTTGCCGGTCGAAGTGTAAACCAAGACCTACCACTTGACCACTGCTGGGCAAAGGGAATAATTTCTTTTACAGGAACACCAAATCCATCACGATAAACTCGAACTCCATTCATAGCATTAATATATTGAGCTGGGTTTTCTATATCCGGGTAATTACCAACACTCGATTGCCGCGCAACGTAGTCAACTCTTCCTACAAAGCTACCAGGATCGTATGCTATTTCATTATTATCACGTTCAATCTTGTCTATTTCATCAAGCTTAAATGAAAACATAGCCTGGAGAAAAGTTTCATCCTCTCCTACATATGAAACATCGAAAGCTTTGAGCGATTTTCCTTTCTTTGAAACCAGCCAGTCATAGAACTCCCTGCCATTATCCTGTGCTATATGATTTTGCCAATCAATACGCGCATCGTTCCTCGATAAATCTCCAAGGTAATGGACGTTCATCTTTCCCAACACATGCATCGCCCGGCAGGAATAATCCAATTCATATGTAAGGAGCGCATGCTTCAATATCACATTTGACTGCTCACGAAGATCAATCGGTTCGTCATCTACATTTAAATCAACAGTGAAACCAAGATCCCTAGAATAGGGAGAAATAATATCAATGAAATGCTCTTGCAGAGCGCGTTTATCTTTCCATTGTTCAACATTTTCGAGCCCATATATCCTGATTGTTGTTCCATGATTACGGCCGAAACCCCCTACTGAACGGACAGAAACTGGTATACCCGAAAGGGCCTCTTCTCCTGCAAATTGTCTCCAATCGATGAGTACGCTGAGCGCTTCTCCCTCCGCTGTTTTTGTAATCATTTCAAGAATCAGTCCAAGTCGCTGGGCACCCAATCGGCCCAACCCTTTATCTCCCAAAGGCGTACGCCCCTTTGGAGTTGTTTTCCCAAGAAGCTTCATTTCACGCTTAACACTAGCCGATATCGTAAGCCACCCGCGCTCGATGTTTTCCTCTGTCATGCCAAAGCCATCGTCCGCAATCTCAATCATGCCACGTATGTCGTCAGTCTCTTGATCCTCAGTCTCCGTAAGAACGCCGTTTTTTAGGCAATACCTTGTTTTCGTAAAGATGGATATTTGCGAACGGCTTGCGTCTGCGTCATAGCAATTCTTTGCAAGTTCAGAAAGCGCTTGATAATCGTCTGTAATGAGATCCTCACCAAGTTTGAAGATAACTGAGGGGTGAACCTGAAACGTAAGTTCTTTATTTACTCTGAACATTCTCCACCTCGCATCAGAATCTCCCGAATGTAGCATAGAGTTATATTATAAATCTTGTCAGAGACGTATTAAAGATTCTCGTTTAAAGATTGCTCTTTGACTGAAGTCTAAAGCTGTCAGCGAAAGAAACTCTTGCTTTTTTGAGATTTTTTCACTCCTATGCGTATGGAATGCTGGACAGAAGTCCATTCGCACTAAGTACTTCATAGGTGAAAAGCCAGTTCTTACCAAAATCAAATTACTTCCCAAAAAAAGTGGTGTGGGAGTCATTTCTTAAAGAACTACCAGTTTGTATTATGACACGTCATCCAAGGTTTTAAAGTCACTATCAATAACCTATAAAAGTCGCTCTATTGTTTCTTGCGAACAATGAGACTGGCTTTTAATCTTACGTATCGGATAGCTCAGCTTCTTGCAGAGTTTTCAGTACGGTTGTTTCCTTTCTAATCTGGTTGCGTTGACTATATTTAGGAAATAACTACGCTCCTTTTGTAGCTCTGAGCTGCTTTCCTACGCTACTTTTCGAGATACAATCAACTCGCACATTTCTCGTACGACTTTTGTGCGTATAGGATTCTCACACTCATTAACACTTAGCTTAACTAGCACTATATTACGAGCTTCTCGCCTCTTATATATTTAGTAGCCGCTGCCCATTAAGATCGACTCTTTATGCACAGTGCTCCCTAATTAAATTGCTATTTAGCCTTCGGGAACCACGGAATGCAACGATTAACTCGCTTGTAGTAATCTCTATATTCATCACCAAATTACTCTAGCAACCATTTTTCTTCCGTTGCTCGCATCATTACGGTCAATAGAGCCCAATACACAAAAGGCAGCAGAAGCAAATAGAAATTGCTATAAATCAGCAAAACACCAGTAAGAACAAAGGCGAATGCAGAGTAAATAGGATTGCGCACCACTGAATACACACCCTTAGTTATCAACTTGTTTTCAATAATATTGTCCTGGAGCTTTTCTTTAATTGCAGCCGAAACCCAAAGCCAAATACCCACCGCAAAAAAGATTATTCCTGCAATATGAAACACTGTAATGGTTGCCCGGATACGAAGGTAAGGCAAAACTCTCATCTGAGACAATACAATGCAAGTCATGGTCAGAACCACACAACTTATGGTGTCGCTGATTGATTATGTGTTACAACTTACTCTGCGAGAACAAGGAGAGAGAAACTATCATGGCATGCTTTCTTGTCAGCGGTGGAGAAGCCATCGTAGTCACAGCTATTCGCACTAAAGTTAGGAAGAAGGAAGAGCAAGAAGGCATCGTCGATGCCAAAGACAACCAGCTGACAGATCCTTCTCAACATGGAATCTGCTGGACACGCAAACTGAGCTAGCTCATGAACATGCTTTGGGGTGCCGTGCTTATGTGGCTTGTCGATGGTATGTATCACCTGTTAGATGGAGAACCGTTCATCGAGATAGCTGATGTTGCGGTCATGTTCGATGACGCGATGCTCGGACTTCTCGTTGCTATCATAGGACTTGCAGCCTGGACCGTATACCTTGTTATCAAAAATCCCAAGCATGTTCTGAGAAGGACAACAAGGCATGTATCATAAACAATTCAAAAACGGAATTGCCTTTGCGATATTGGTTTGGTCGCTGGACATGCCCCACTGCCTTATCTCTCAAATCTATCCAAACAGCAGCAATCCCACGTGGTAGGCCGCACATCCCAAAAGAAGCGCCGAACAAATGTAGAAGGCAGCAGTTATGCCAACCCACTTTGGCGAATGCGCCTCGGCAACGGTCATGGAACAGCTTGCGGCACACGGCACATTGAACGTAAATGCAAAGATAAATGCAAGCGCTTCTGGCGCCGAGATACGCGCGGCGATAAGCTCGCCAATGTTGGGTGCCACGACCGCTGAACCTGAAACGGCACCCATAATAACCGCGTTAGGAGTCGATCCACCTGCAAACAACGCAGAAAATACTCCCACAGCCGACTCTTTGACGGCTAGCACACAAACCCAGGCAGTAAATGTTTCCCAACCCATACCAAAGATACGTGTCACCGGCTCAATCGCTATACCAATGGCATAAAGCGCGGAATCTTCTATGTTGCCGCTTGCGGTATAGGTAAGCAGCCAAATTCCCAATGTAAATACCGCCACCACTTTAAACGCACGGCGGAACATGCTCCAGCATTTGATAAGCGCTCCACGCAACACGTTCTTCACACGTGGCTTATGGTAGGGCGGAAGCTCCATAACAAGACCGGATCGATCTCCTTTGGGAACAAGATGCGGTCCGAAGATAATACCAATGAGCCACATAAGCAACAGGCTTACCGCGAATATGGCAACAATTACAAGCGGAGCCCCTACACCAAAGAAAGTCACAGCCAGCACGGGCACAATCCCCCACGTAGATCCGCATGGAATAGCCCAAGCCATCATCATCGTGAGCATACGCTGACCCCATGAGTCAATAACGCGCGCGCCTGAGACACCTCCCATGGTACATCCAAAACACATAAGAAACGGCATGAGCGATTTGCCCTGCAGACCAAAACGAGAAAGCGTTTCGTCAAACACATAGGAGATACGAGCCATGTATCCCCATTCCTCATATGCGAGAAACACGATGTTAATGCCAAAAACGTAGCCTGTCATCATAACCGCAAAGCACAAGCTATTGGCAACAACGCCCCAAAGCATACTGGCAAGAATCATCGGAGCCCCTGCGTTAATAAGCGCCGCTGCCGCCATTTGACCCAAACTGGATATGCCGCCGCCCAAAAGCATGATAGGTGTCGCCGGAATGAACGCAAGTACGAAACCAACCAAAATCATGGCAATGGCAAGCGGTTTTGATGCGCGCGATGCAGTGGCTAAACGGTCAAAACGGGAAAGCGTATGAATTGCCTTTGGCGCAGTCTCAGCACCCTCAATGATCTTCTCGATCCACGCAAACTTTGCCGCACCACGCCCTTGGATGGTATCAGCGCGGTGAGACATTTCAATGTTCAACAACTTAGTATCGAGAAGAGGCTTCTTACTCAGTGCATAATCGATAGCCTCAAGCAGCGCATCGTAATTCGAAACCTCCGCCGCCACGAACGGTACAACAGGAATGCCGAGGCGCTGCTCAATTTTCTTCGCATTGATACGTTTACCTTGTTGCTCAGCAACGTCCATGAGATTGAGTACCAATACACAAGGCACGTCAGGAGCAATACAGGCAAAGTCAGCAAGCATATACAGGCTACGCTCAAGTTGGGAAGCATCGGCCATCACAAGGGTTACGTCAGCTACTCCCGACGTCACAAAATCCGCAGTTATCTGTTCTTCGGGCGAATTCGCTGTGAGTCCATAAGCACCAGGCAAGTCAACAACCTGATACGTCGCATCACCGCGACAAAATTCGCCTTCTTTGCGTTCAACCGTCTTTCCCGGCCAATTGCCCACATGCTGACGAGACCCCGTGAGTCCATTAAACAGGGTTGACTTGCCCGAGTTCGGCTGCCCTAAAAGCGCTATGCATGCATCGCCGCGTTTCGTAAATTCAACCGAACCATGCGAGCAATGCTCACAAGAGGATTTTACACTTGCGCAGGCCTCACAGCTCATGAGAGAACCTCCACTTCGATGTTTTTGCAATCGGCACAATCAATCGCAACCACACTGTCTTGTTCAAATACAAGAAGCGGTCTCCGTTTGGCATTCTGCACCATTTCAATGGAACAGCCTTCGGTAAGCCCTATGGCCGTTACGCGTGACACAAAGCGGTCTGTCCCCAAAACGGATGTGATTACCCCTTTTTGTCCCGTTTCCATTTCATTGAGTTTCATATTATTTCCTTTAATCTCATAAGATGTATTGCTAAACACCTGTTAATTAAGGAGAATATCCAAGAAGTTAGATATATGCAACTCCATTTATCCTAAAATAGCTCCATATCTCGGATGTATTGTTAACGGAAAACAAGGCGGGAACCTATGAAAAACTCTTTGCTATCCGATTTAGTTATTCGCAAGGGTATGACGCTTTCCTTCCAAAACGAGCGTATGGTGGAACTGAAGCTCTCTGACCCTATCGGAAAAGGTACGATGACGGGGTACGTACTTTCTCCTCATGTTGTGGTGTGTTTGGTAGATTTTGCATGTGAAGAATGCCCAAACATGGTGCCAGCAAGTCAGTTTTCCGGCACCGATATTGTGGAGCATATTAAAAACGTCACCAAGACCAATTCAGTTCCGAGAAGTACCGAAAACTCGGATGCCGACAAGTGGCTTTCAATTAACTACTGCATCGAAGGTCGTTGTGAAACCGATATCCCTCACGCAGGTGTTGCCGTAGTAAGCGAAACCGATGTATGCGTGAGCTTTTCTCACACATCAGATGAGGGCTACGAGCCGCCTCGTTCGTTTCGCTATCCGCTTGCACGATACGTTGGTATCGAAGTATTCGTATGCACCGAGGTTCTCAATGAACCTGAATTCAGTCTTTTACGTGAAGCAGACAACGACGTAGTTTATACATGGAGTCAGGCAGGTCCGTCGGCAATATTTTCAGATGACAAGGAGCTTATAGCTCAGATAAAACGTGCAAGTTCTGCAACCCAATCAAGCGATTGGGTACAAGCAAAACTCGCAGTACTTGAGCTTCTTTGGGCGCTCTCTCGTCGCGATTACAACTTGGCTAAGCCGCAAACGCTGCTCACACCGACACAGTTGCACATGGCAAAGACAGCACGCGATCTAATAGAATCCTCACCCACCCAGCCTCATGACGCGCGAGACATAGCCTCTGAAATGGGCATTTCCGCAACCACGCTTAACGGTTATTTCCAAAAAATGTACGGCATGACAATTGCTTCGTATGCACGCCAACAGCGAATCCGCTTAGCCAAGGAGACGCTCATGCAGGGAAAACGCGTTTCGATTGCGGCATGTGAAGCTGGATATAGCAATCCAAGTAAATTCGCTGCCGCATTCAAACGCGAAACAGGCATGACACCCTCAGAGTTCCGAAAGAAATAGTGATTGCCCACTATTCAGACTTAGGAGGAATGTTTAGGTCAAGCTCTGTCTTCTGCTTTTGCTCCGTCACAGTACCGTCCTTTGCACTGTTATTACAATAGTCCGTCACATAAAAACAATACGTTAACCGACCGTAAGCTCGTAGCCATCCTCTGACTTTTGTATTCTCCAGGTTATAGACGTAGCCGAACTCACTAAAGACGCATCGTGAGAAACAAGTAAAAGCGCCCCAGGATATGCGGACAGCAGTCGCTCAAGAGCCTCTGTGGATCCAAGGTCAAGATAATTCGTTGGCTCATCCATCACAAGAAGTTCAGGTGATTCCAAAATCCCTAACGCAAGCATGAGCTTTCTCATTTCACCCGGACTTACGATATCTCCCTCAAGAATACAATCTGGATCTGAGTTGAGCTGCGCCACAATGGAAAGCACCTGTCCTCGCTGGGCACTGGGAAGCTCTCTCATTTTCTTTAACGTTTTTTCTTTCTGCAATACATCGGGTTCCTGAGGAATATACAGTACCCTTGTGTCGGCGCGACCTGTATTTGCAAAGGCGGCATCACTAGAACTCATATCAGTGGAAATGCTCGTAATGATTTTCTTGATCAAAGTAGTCTTGCCAGATCCATTGTCTCCAACAAGTCCAATATGATCTGTATTGCCGATAAAAAGTGCTGGAAAACTAAGCAAAGACTCACCAACGGAAATGTGGCCAGGTTCCATCCTAAAGAGAACCTTTCTTCTACTCGGTTCGGTGTCAAGCCACACGTGAGCGTCATACCGTTTTTCAACTTTACTATTAGCAACGTTATCTTCTGCTTTTTCAAGCCTGCTCTGTATACGAGCGGACAACTTGCCCGCCTTTCCATCTTGACCAGAAATAATGTAGTGGCGCTTTTTTGCCCTTGCATCACTATCGTTCTTTGCAATACCCTTTCCACTCCTACGTGCTTGTACCCGAGACGCTTCTTCTCTACGACGTTGAACTTCTTGCTCTATTTGTGCCTTCTCTTTTTGTGCTATGTCTCGAGCATGAATTACACTTGAACGCTCTAAAGCTACCTGCGAAGATGCCTGCGAATACCCACCAGGCCGCATAGTAGCTGTACCGTTTGTTATAAACAGACATTGCGAACAAAGCGCATCAAGCAATTCTCGGTCATGTGAAATGAGTACGCCAACACCTTTAAATTTTGACAACGCTGTAAACAAAGCATGCCGAGTGGATGCGTCAACATGGTTGGTAGGTTCATCAACAACAAGTACATCGGGAGTAGACCACAGTGCACACGCAATCTGAAGACGCTTCTGTTGCCCGCAAGAAAGTGTGTCAAAGCGCCAAGACCAATCATCCTCAATAGACACTTCATTTCTTAACCTTATTGCCAAATCATCATACGCAACCGCAAAATCAAAGAGATTACTAGGAGATTCATTTGCACTCTGAGCACAATATGTCGAGAAAAGCGAAGGGCTCACAACTCCCACATCAGGCTGCAATAAACCACACACAATACGTGCAAGCGTTGTCTTACCAGAGCCATTATCGCCAACAAAACCTGTCCATCCTTCTAGAAGCGTACCAGTCACCTTACGTAAAGTAGGTTCCACTGCTGATGGATAGGTATACTCAATATTTGATAGATTAAGCTGCATGTTACCTCGGTTCTGCCGAAGGCTATACGGAGCAGCATGCAAATTATAAGCTTCAACTGTATCTAACTTTGAATATATCTAACTGCAAAGATATCGTTATTTGGTGTATTAAGACATGAATAAGCGATGCTGCACCCGTAATAGCCGTCGGCGACGTTACGTGTATTCGGGTTTTTGAGTATCGCTAGTTCTTCATGCACCTAATCCCTTCTCGTACCGGCGCTTGCCAAAGGCTCCGGCAGACTGTTAAAACCATAGTAGTCTTGGAAACGCATTAAGACAAGAGAGCCTTGGTGGGGCGAGAAGTCCATCTATTGGTTCGTGTATCTGAGATTCTTGTCTCATGCAGACAGTCGCTGAGGAGGTTGTCGGCCAGATTATCGACAATGACATCCGCTTGCGCCACAAAATACGCAACCGGTCCATCTTTAAAAAGGTGATGACCTCCTGTGGGTTGGTGATTCCATCTTTCTGCATTCTCTGCCAGACGCCATCAGCCTTGTTCGTCACTGCCTCGGCAATCATGTGGCTAACCGTCTCCCTTTGGCCATCATAGATAACGAACTACGTACACTTGAAGATACTTAAGCTTGCAATTCTGAACACCAACTATAGACGCTAACTTCTGGAGTTTCTTGAGTTTTATTATTCTCGAAACATCTCTTGTAATTCAGCGGGTTGGTTAGCGATCGAGGATCATTATTGGAGGGGGTTAGTCTCAACTTCAAAAATGTTACCAGTTTATAAAACCAAGTTACTACTTTATAAAACCAATATCGAGACAACTTGCCGTTTTCTCTTCTGATCCAACAGTGTCCAGCGGCATCCTCAAAAATGAATGTATCAACTTTCCATTTCTCGTCGTTAATAATCGGCCGCACTTTACCAATTGTTTCTTTAATTGCAGATAGTTCCTCAGGATACGTCCAAGGACGCTTATCGGTTTTGTCGTTATTGACAACAGCGAATGAAATGAACTCCCCGGGCACTAAGATGGGCTGAAGGAGGAGTGTCCTCACCTTCTCAGGCTGTATCAGCCCTTCTTTACATCTCTCGCCGTTTTTCATTTTGTACGCTTTGCCATAGACAGCTAGATTTCTAATGGGGGTCTGCGATTGGTTGAGCAATATTATTCCGGCATGGTACTGTGGTTTATCTTCATGCGGAGGCTGTCCGAACTTATTGCGACTATTTCGGGAATCGTTTTCTTCCTTCTCGTTACAGCAGTCATCGTCAACGCGCACCCACCAAGCACTGATCTGTTCAGCCTGAGCTCTGAGCTTTTCTTTCTGACCTTGATAGATTTGAAAGAGTCCTATAGCTGAACCCATGACAGCCAATACTGGCATTGCAATATCTTTGATAAACGACATAAAATCCATTAGACGCTCCAAAAAACATTATCGATTCGAATATCATTAGTACTGTCCCCCGTCGTTTGAAAAGGACTGCTTTCTCTATAGTAAAACATCATCATTCTCAATTACATTGAGCTTGCATATTGGAAGGTAATTAGCTCATCTTCGGAACACCCATATAGGCGTGAATCAACTCATAGAAAGTGCAGAACGGCTCAAAGCGACACACGACTTATGTTAAATAAGGGAGAAAGAAGAGGCATAGTACAAATGCAATTTTTTCATCCCCGTTATAAATAAAGAGAGTCGGTTGAATGAGAGTAAGAGCTGCAGAGGACAAGCAAAGCCTCCTATACTATTCCTTCTGCAGGAGGTACAGGTGAGGGCTATGCCTATACAATTAAAATCAAGAAGGTTGATGAAGCTGGACAGCCTCTTACAGGTGCCGTTTTTGACGTCATTCGTAATCGATCTGGACTATCAGTTGGACAAGTGACAACCGATGCCAATGGTGAGGCAGAACTCAAGCAGATGCTGAGTGATAACTATACGATAAAAGAGACCAAAGCCCCCAATGGATATGACACAGCCGATGATCAAGGAATAACTTCGACGGAATTCTCTCCGGCAAACCAGACGATAACTAAAACATTTGTCAATAAAAAGACTCCCACGACTATCGATGTTACTGTTAAGAAGGTTTGGGATGATGTAGACAACCAGGATGGCTTAAGACCCACATCTATTACGGTACGTCTTCTTGCCGACGGTGTTGATACAGGCAAGACGTTAACTCTTGATAAAAATGGTTCTTGGCAGGGCTCCTTTACGGGTCTAAATGAGAAGAACGCTTCAGGTCAGACAATTACCTATACCGTAAAGGAAGATCCAACGATTGCCAGCTATATCCCAACGATTACCGGTAATGCGACAAGTGGATATACCATTACTAACTCGCATACACCTGAGGTCACGTCCATTTCTGTTACTAAAAAGTGGGTTGGTCCTACAGGTTCTGCCGTTACCGTGAAGCTCCTTGCAAATGGTAGCGACAGTGGGAAAACACTGACGCTGGATGCAGCTGGTAACTGGACAGGAACCTTTAGCAATCTTCCTAAATTCAAAGACGGTACTGAGATCGTCTATACGGTCAAAGAGGATGACATTGCCAACTACACTGTTGCCATTACCGGAGACGCCACAACAGGCTTTACCATCACCAATACAGAAGTTCCTCACGACACTCCAAAGCCAAAAGAAGACACACCTAAGAAGTCCAACAGAAAACCTGCTAAGAAATCCGGTGGGGTTGTCCCTTATACGGGAGACTCAAACGCTACAGGTATTGCAATCGCACTTGCCTCTGCAGCAGTAGTCCTTATCGGCGGCGGAGTATATCTTCGTCGTAGAGGCTACCGTGAATAACGACTTTATTAGCTAGATCTCACAGGTAAGAACAAAACAGGGTCACATCAAAAGGTGTGGCCCTGTTTGTATGATGCTTTGTATCAACTAAGACTAAGTTTGCATGACAATTACTGAACAGTTATCACATACATTACGACAAGTTCTTCTCGCTACTCTTTGATAGCAAGCTCCTGCTTTAGCTGGCGGATGCGCTTGCGATACGGTTTTGCAAAAACAAAGAATTCAATAGCCGCAGCAATTATGAATACAATGCTTGTCCCAATGAGAATACTGAAAGCGACAGGAGATACCTGTTGAGTGAGAATTCCATTTACACAAAATACCAGTACAAAGAAAAGCTGTGAAATTATAATGCGGGGCCAAAAATCGGCCTTTTGAGCTTGGACGAGGCGAGACTTCAGATCGCTGTGGAGAACAAAGGGGGCTCCGTCGTCCTTCTTGCGCAGGTAAGCTCGGCCGGCAGAGATAGATACGATTTCAATACCCATATCTTCAAGGAAGCTGAGGTAATCGCGGCTTTCTTTTGAGGTTGTGCCTAAGATCTCAATGGCATATTGCCACGCATGAGGCTTGCTTGTAATAAATGTGTACGTTCCGCCGCGATAGTTAACCAGTTCTTTGCCCTGTGCGCTCATTTGATTGAGCCATGCTTCTTCTGCATCAAAGTCGGTAAAGAATTTTTTGATTGTTGTTGAGGTGCTCATAATCAAGCCTCCTTTGTATTGGCTGTGTTGATGACGCTTTGTGCGTTAGCGAGAAGTGCCTGTAGTCGATTAACTTCCTGCAAAAAAGCTTGCTTGCCCTGCTGAGTGATTCGGTACTCTTTTTTACGATCGCTGGGTTGATTGTGCAGAGCCTCAATCCAACCTTTTTCAATGAGCGAATTAATGGCGCCGTAAAGTGTACCCGCTCCGATGGTAACTCGACCGTCAGTAATCTCTTGGACGTTTTGCATAATGGCATATCCGTGCATAGGTTGATAAAGAGAAAGAAGAATGTAAAACGTCGGTTCAGTGAGTGCACCGGAATCGATTGCCTTTGTCATAACCCCTCCTTTCGCTGTGTAACTATGACGAAAAACAGAACTACGACTCTCGATATATCGACTAACGTTATATCGTTATCCATAATATATCGAGAGTCGTAATAGTTGTCGAGAAGATTTTAGAAAATTTTTTGAGGTTTTGATTCGCCGTTCTTCAGGCTCGTCAGTGTCTTATTCGACCGTTACTGACTTTGCTAGATTTCTCGGCTTATCGACATCACAGCCACGCGCAAGAGCCACGGAGCGCGCAAACAGTTGAAGAGGTACCGAGGCGATGATCGGTGAGAATGCGTCTCTGACTTTAGGTACGTAGATGACATGGTCGGCATGCTTTTTGATTTCCTGATCGCCTTCAGTTGCCACGGCAATAATCATGGCGCCGCGTGCTCGGGATTCCTGGATATTGGAGATCATCTTGTCGTATACCGGGGAGTTAGTTGCCACGGCAATGACAGGATATCCTTTGGACAGAAGTGCAATGGGACCATGCTTCATCTCTCCGGCCGCGTATGCCTCGGCATGAAGATAGCTGATCTCCTTGAGTTTGAGGGCGCCTTCGTAACAGATGGCAGCTCCCATGCCACGACCAATGAACAAGGCATCATTGGCATCTTTACAGGCCTGTGCCGCGATGTCGATAGCCTTTGTATCGCTGAGAACCTCCTCGACCTGCTCGGCGGTGTCGGCAAGTTCCTTAAAGAGCAGGCGTATCTGAGCGATTGAGAGCTTTCCTTTTGCCTGCGCAAGAACCATGGCAAGAAGCGTCAGGCTCACAATCTGGCCGAGGAAAGATTTGGTTGAGGCAACGGCAATCTCCTTGTTAGCCTTAGTGTAGATAACACCATCGGATTCACGAGCCACAGGGCTTCCAATGACATTGGTGATGCCAAAAACCTTAGCGCCTTTGATGCGGGCGTCGCGGATGGCAGCAAGAGTATCGGCAGTCTCGCCGGACTGAGAAACGGCAACTACCAGCGTTGACGGAGTAATAATGGGGTTGCGATAACGAAATTCGCTCGCAGCTTCAACTTCGACAGGTATGCGTGCCCAACCTTCGATAAGCTGACGGGCGATAAGACCGGCGTGGTAGCTGGTTCCGCAGGCAATGATATAAACGCGATCAATTAAACGGAGCTGTTCCAAGGACATGCCCAGCTCATCAATGGAAAGTACGCCGTTGGTCAGACGTCCTGCAAGGGTATCGCGGATGACACGAGGCTGCTCATGGATTTCTTTGAGCATAAAATCGGGGTAGCCGCCCTTCTCGACAACATCAACATCCCAATCAACATGCATAACTTTAGGTTGAATGGGATTTCCATCAGCATCGGTATAGCTGATGCCATCGGGCTCCATAACGGCAAACTCGTTGTCGCCAAGGACGGTAACGTCTCGGGAGGCTTCAATGACTGCGATAATATCGGATGCAACGTAGCTGCCCTTCTCGCCGTGTGCAAGGACGATGGGAGAATCTTTGCGAGTAACTACAATGCGACCGGGTTCCTGAGAGCATATAACAGCAAGGCCATAGGTTCCTACAATTTGCGAGCATGCCTTGGCAACAGCATCGCGAAGGTTGCCTCTATAGGCTTCTTCAATAAGGTGAGAAACGACTTCAGTATCGGTATCGCTGCGGAATTTGTGCCCCCGAGCCTCAAGCTGCTCACGGAGTTCGGCAAAGTTCTCGATGATGCCATTATGTACGACGGCAATTTTATTGTCACAAGAGGTATGTGGGTGGGCGTTGCGCTCACTTGGAGCGCCGTGTGTTGCCCAGCGGGTATGTCCGATGCCACAGGGGCTTGCATTATTGAGGTACTCCACCGCTTCAGCTAATCCCGCAACCTTTCCTACGCGATGTACGACCGTAAGTTCTTCGTTGGTTGCGTTTTGCAAAGCAATACCGGCAGAATCATACCCACGGTATTCGAGACGTTTAAGACCTTCGATAAGGGTATCTTTTGCGCTTTGGTGTCCAGTAAAACCAACGATGCCGCACATATATAAGCTCCAATCGTGTGCTTCTGGGAGTGTCACAGAAACGATTAGTTTTAATCAACCCACTCTATTTTAGCGAGTTATATAGGCAAACTTGTATGGTATTAAAAATGAAGATCGGAGTATACAAAATGATGTAACAATGCTATTTGAATATTTACCACGGCAGTTGGCTAATATTCACCACGGCAGTTGGCAAGTATTTACCACGGCAGTTGGCAAGTATTTGCCGCAGTAGTTGGCAAATACTTATCGGAAAGCGAATAGCAGCTATACGATACAAACGGAACATAATGATACGAATGGGCTATTGACTGCGATTCTATATGTCTATCCTTTAGAAGTTAGATAGAGCTAACCGAAAGGAGACGCATTATGTCTGAAACACCCTCAGTCAAGAAAAAAGGGTTGCAACCGAAGGACCTTATAAACATCGGTATCTTCACCGCTCTCTACTTCATAATCATCATGGCTGTGGCAATGCTGGGCTACGTTCCTATATTCATTCCATTGCTCTCCGTCATCTGTCCGCTTATCGGAGGCATTCCGTACATGCTCTATATCACAAAAGTAAGGCATTTCGGAATGGTTTTCATCATGGGAACCATCCTCGGCCTCCTTATGGGTCTCGGTGGCATGGGCGTATATGCCTTTATTACAGGGCCAGTATGTGGTCTTCTCGCCGACCTTGTCCTCAGAAGCGGTAACTATAACAGCGCAGGACGCGCCATAGTTTCACACGGAGTCCTGAGCGTATGGTTGATAGGCAACTATATTCCCATCGTCATGAATCGCGCGAGCTACTTCGCAGGTATCGCCTCTGGCTACGGACAGGAATATGCCAACGCCCTCTCCAGCTACATTCCTGACTGGAGCCTTCTACCTCTTGCTCTTGCTGCATTTATCGCGGGGTGTATCGGAGCCGTCATCGGCAAGAAACTCCTCCACAAGCACTTTGAGCGAGCCGGCATCGCATAATGAAAAAGGGGCTGTTCCTCTCCACTTCCAATAACCGAGGGCTTGTGCTTGATCCCCGCACTAAAGTGCTTGCCACACTCGTCGTCTCAACAATTATGCTTGGGTCTTATAATGTGGGTCCTCTCCTTGTGGTTAAGCCGCTGCTTATTGCAACACCTTTTATCATGCTAGCCCTCTCTCACCGTTTCCGCTCAGCAATCACATACCTCACGTTATACGGGGCTGCAAGCGCTGTAGCAGCAATCGCGGAATCATGCCTCACTGGAGTTGCTCTCTTTGCCACGCTGGGCATCTCAGGAATCGTAAGGCAGTTTGCTCCAGGTATTGCCATGGGAACCTGGCTAGTCACAACCACGTCAGTGAGTGAGTTCATGGCAGCATGCGACCGTATGCACATACCTCAGGCAGTAGAAATTCCCTTTGTCGTAATGCTTCGATACTTCCCAGCGATAGCCGACGACTACCGACAGATAGCTGCTGCTATACGCATGCGCAGCAGCAAGACGTTCAGAAACCCTATCTCCGCCATCGAAAGTTGCCTGGTACCTTTACTTGTCTCGGCAGTGCGAGGCGGTGAAGACCTCTCTGCTTCGGCGCTTGTGCGAGGGCTCGGTGGACCAACGGCTCGCACAAACATAAACGAAGCGCGCATGCGTGTACGAGACTGGATAGTAATCGCCTTTCTTGCCATAGCCACTATCTGCGCGATGATCACGCCATTGCTCTACTACTAGGATTGAAATGATCGAGATAAAAAATGCATGCTACTGCTATCAGGCAAGCGAGAAAAACAGCCTCTCCGAGGTCAACCTTAACGTAGCCCCTGGTGAAGTAGTCTGCCTGACGGGTGCCTCAGGATCTGGAAAGACAACCCTAACAAGGCTCGTCAATGGCCTCATCCCCCACTATTATGAGGGGAAACTCTCGGGGAAGATTGAGGTCTGTGGTCTTACACCTTCCAACCACGAGCTTTGGGAACTAGCGCCAAAGGTCGGATCAGTTTTCCAGAATCCTAAGACCCAATTTTTCTGTTTGGATACAACCGGTGAACTCGCATTTGCATGTGAGAACCAAGGAATAACACCTGACAAGATACGCACACGCTTAAAGGACGTTGCCAACGCGCTTGAGCTTACAAATCTTATCGACCGCAGCTGCCTTTCTCTTTCTGGTGGAGAAAAACAACGAGTCGCATGTGGTTCGGCCACTATGCTTGACCCGGATGTTCTTGTCCTTGATGAGCCGTCCTCCAACCTTGACTTTGCTTCCATAGGACTTCTCCGAAAGATTGTTGCAAAATGGAAAGCTGAGGGCCGCGCCGTGCTCATTTCCGAGCATCGACTCCATTGGTTGGAGGGCATCGCCGATCGCATTATTGTGATGCGCTCAGGCAGCGTGGAACGCGAGATTGACTCCAAGCAATTCTACGCGGCAACAGCTGCTGAGGCGCATACACTTGGGCTGCGCGCACCAACTTTTGCAGCCATTGCAGCTGAACGGTGCTGCGCACGATGCGAGAAAAACGAGTTTGTAGAAATACGGGATATGAACTATCACTACCCGCAGTCGAGCCGAGGCATCAACGTTTCTCGCATCGCCTTCAGGCGAGGAGGTGTCACTGCCAACGCTTCTTCTGGGTGTTGTACCAATTGGATGCATTCTTGTGGCCTCGGGAAGCATCGACGTAGCCCAGATGGCTCTTGCCTGCATGTTGTCCATCGGCGTCATTGGTCCTCTCACCAAAATTACCCAGTACACGAACATGTTCAAGGAGATCGAGAAGGTAATGGACAGCGTTAGTAAGCTGTTAGAGATGAAACCCCTACCCGAAGTCTCCTCTCCCGCAAGTATCACATCACACGATGTCTCATTCGAGAACGTTAAATTCTCTTATTGCGACGAAGAAGTGCTTCACGGAATCTCTCTTGAAGTGCCCGAAGGTACCTCATGTGCTCTGGTGGGACCAAGCGGTTCTGGAAAGTCAACGATGGCAAAGCTCATTGCTCGATTCTGGGACGCGGGATCAGGGGCAATCCGCATCGGAAAAACTGATGTGCGTGACATGCCACTTGACCAGCTAGCTGGTCTTGTAAGCTTTGTAACCCAAGACAATTTTCTCTTTGATCGAACAATCTTTGAGAACGTAAGACTCGGACGTGAGGGCGCAACTGACGCCGAGGTAGAGCGCGCACTTGCTGCTGCGCACTGTGAAGAATTAGCAGATAAGCTTGCAAATGGATTTGAAACCCTTTCCGGAGAAGCCGGAAGAGCTCTTTCAGGTGGAGAACGTCAGCGTATCTCCATCGCACGTGCCTATCTAAAAGACGCGCCAATTCTTGTGCTTGATGAGGCAACTGCGTTCATAGACCCAGAGAGTGAGGAGCTCATTCAACAGGCGCTTTCAGAGCTAGCACGTGGAAAAACGCTGATAGTAATTGCTCACAGAATCTCGACGGTACGTAATTTTGACAAGATAGTAGTCATGGATTCTGGAAATATTGTCGCCGAGGGAACACATACGGACCTCCTTGGCTCAAGTGATCTCTATCGCCGCATGTGGGAAGCACACATTTCCAATGGAACTCATGAAGTGAAAAAGGAGCAGCGTAATGTTTAGTGCGCTTATAAAAGTGGTGCGTTGGACGGGTAACAAGAAAACGCGAATTCTCTTTGGCTTTGCTTACTCTTTTCTTATCTCTCTTGTTTCTGCAGCACCAATCGCCATTGCCGCCTGGGCCATGTGCGGGTTTCTCGGCTTATCAAATGGCGAGAAACCCGATCTGAAAATTGCGCTTTTTGCTGGCCTGGCCATTGTTGCTTCGATTGCGCTACGCGCAGCACTTATGTGGTTAAGAGCGCGAGCCGAGGAGACCGTAGCTGCGGAACGTTCCAACGAGGTGCGTGTACGTATCGGAGAAGCGCTAAAACGCGTCCCACTTGGTTACTTTGACAATCACCCATCAGGAGAAATTCTCTCGGCACTCACTACCGAGCTGTCATTTGTGGAAATCCATGGCATGCGTATGGTAGACATGCTTGGCAACGGATACATAACCGCAGCCGCAATGGTAGCGTTTCTCGCCTTCATGGATCTGCGGGCTTGTATCCTCGCATTGGCTGCGATTGCGGTAGCAACGGTGGTACTGGAGCTAATGTTCAAAAATTCCGCGCGTTTGTCGCCCGCGCAAAATGACGCACGCGAGGATATGGCTCAAGCAACGTTGGAATACATCCACGGTATGCCTGTTGTTAAGAGTTACCGTCAGGTAGATGCTGCTGTGTCTGCAGTGCGCTCCGCATACGCACGTTCCAGGAACGTAAATCTCAAGACCGAGCTTGCTTTCCAGCCCCTCAATGCTCTACTTCTGTTTGTAACCCGCGGCGCTTCGGTTGGCGTCATTGTTATCGTATGCATCTCTTTCCTGAACGGCACGATATCTCTTCTTAACTTCTGCACGCTGGTGATGTTCTCCTTTATGTTGTTCCAATCAATCGAGGCTTGTGGCGATGCTGCCTACGTAATTGGCCACATCGGAGAAGTTATCGACCGTCTTGACGCTATCGAATCCGCACCTGCAATCGATGACAATTGCATGGCTGTAAAACTTGAGCATCACAACCTAGAAATGCATGACGTTTCTTTTGCTTACGGAGATGGACCTCTTGTGCTTAACGGAATGTCTCTGACTATTCCCGAAGGAACAACTGCAGCTCTTGTTGGAGGAAGTGGTTCAGGTAAGACAACTGTTGCCAAGCTGTTTGCACGTTTCTATGATGCAACAGGCGGCTCCGTACGCATAGGAGACCACGATGTACGCGAGCTTTCGTGTGACAGTATTCTTGCGGACTTCTCCATGGTCTTCCAAGACGTCTATCTTATGGATGACACGATTGAACGTAATATTGCCTTAAGCAGGCCAGATGCACAGTTTGAAGAGATTGTAGAAGCAGCAAAGGCCGCACGCTGCGATGAGTTCATAAAAGCTCTGCCCGAGGGCTATAAGACAAAAGTTGGAGAAGGTGGAGCTCGACTATCTAGAGGCGAGAGACAACGCATCTCAATTGCTCGCGCAATTTTGAAAGATGCGCCTCTTGTTGTTCTCGATGAGGCAACGGCAAGTGTTGACCCAGAAAACGAAGAAGAAATTCAAGCAGCCCTTGCTCAACTCTGTAAGGGAAAAACTGTGCTTGAAATTGCACATCGTCTCTCAACAATTGAGGAAGCTGACCAGATTTTCTTCCTTAGAGATGGACATGTTGCAGAACAGGGCACCCATGAGGAGCTTATCTCGCACAGCGGTCCCTACCATGACTTTGTTGAAGCTCGCTCACGTATTGAAAGCTGGCAGATTTCGAAGTAACGGCGAGATACATGCAAGGTATTGGGAAATAAGCACAGAAGAATGAACAATCATAACCATCCACACTTCAATTTAGGATTCTTATTCTGTTGAAATTTTACCATGATTCAGGAAGCATTCACTCATTCAGGAAGCTATTCGCGAATTGCTTCCTGAATGTCTTCGCGAATTGCATTAAACAACAGCCCTAGGACTTCGAATCGTTCCATAAACGTCATTCGCCCTGTCGAGACGACTCGCTGAACAAAAGCCTATATTTCAAAGGGGTCGTTCCGTAAGCTCTTTTGAAAGCCTCACTGAACTTTCCCGCGTTAGCGAATCCCACGGAGTGCGCAATTGCGGCAACCGAGTCGTCTCCTGTCTCGAGCAAGAGAGCAGCCGTCCGCATTCTCTTCTTGTGGAGGTATTCCGATATGGGGGCTCCGTAAACCCCCTTGAAGCATGTTTTCAACGCGGTCGGCTTGACCCCGAGCTCAGCGGCGATGGATTCGATGCTCTTCCTTTTGGACAGATCTCCCGCAAGAATGCGCTCCGCCTCCTTCGCCAAATCAACCTGGCGTTTCGTGAGGATGGTCGAATCGAAGTCCCTTGCCGGCGCGCCGTCTTCCGCAAGCTTCAGCAGAAGCTGCGCGATGCCTATGCGGGCAGAGGCGTCTTCCGCGAATCGGCGGGGCTCGAATATGGTTAAAAATGCTCGTTCCGTCGCGTCGTCGCTCCTTTTCGTCCAGCTTCGCATTTCCGGCGTGCTCAGCCGTGCGACGACGGCGGCAAGATCAATCCCCGCCTCCACGAAGAGCCGAGGAGGCGTGTTGAGACACGATGGATGGATGAAGATCTCGACCCCTTGGTAGAACCCGCAAGGGAATGAGAACTCCGATGCCGTCGACGTCTTCACGGAGAGCTCGCCTGGCCCCAGATAGAAGCTCCTGCCGTCGTTCATGGAGACCTCTAATCGGCCTGCGATGCAGTAGTTGAGCTTCACACCCTCGCCGATGCCTTTGGTCGACATCTTGAACCCGGATGACTTCATACAGTGTTTCATCACCAGGATCCCCTCGATCGATTCCATCATTTCCGTGAATCCGCCCTCGGGATACGAAATCATCGCCCTTTCCCCTTTGAACACCACCTCGAAGGGGAGCGAAGGTGTGCGTTCCAAGGTCTGCTCTATATGGTCAAGTATGCGCAAGACTGCTCCAAGCGTCCGAAATGCTCGTTCCGTCGTACAGTATATCGCAAACAGTTAGCCAAGGTTTACCTTTATACCAACGTTGCGTTAAGGAGGTCGGCCTCATGGCTCACAAAGAGAAGAAAGGTTTGGGCGGGGTTCTGTCCCGCTCGGGGGTCCCGCTTTCTGGCGTGGCGCCCGGCGTTGCACTCGCGGTGCTGGCGGCATTGCTGGAAACCGTCCCTGTTTTTGCAGTGTTCTTCGCGCTCTCGGCGCTCGCGGGCTTGCCGTTGCCGGCATGGTTCCCGGCATCTGCATCGGCGCTTGCCGTCTGCGCGGCCGCCGCCGCAGTCGGCGTGGCGGGAAGCCTCCTTCTATCCTTCGCCTCGTCGATGCTGTGCCACAAATTCGCGTTCCGCGCAATCTGCTCCGTTCGCATCGGCCTCGTCGAGCATATCAAGCGCCTGCCGATTTCGTACTTCAAGAAGAACGCGTCGGGCAAGCTCGTGCAGGTCGTCCAGACCGACGTGGACCAGCTGGAGGGCTTCATCGCCCACCAGCTCCCTGATTTCGCGAGCACCGTCGCGCTGCTCGCCCTTCTCGTCGCCAGCATGGTGTCCTTCGACGCCCTGCTCGCTCTCGCCGCCGTGGCGGTGCTGGCAGTGGGGTTCCTGGGGCAGTTTGTGCCCATGGTCAAACTACTAAAATCAGGCGCCATGAAGGAGAACTTCGACGCCCTTGAACGCATCAGCTCCGCGGCGACAGAGTACGTCCACGGAATGCCCTCGATTAAGATGTTCGGCCAAACACCCAAATCCTTCGCCGGCTTCCAGGACGACATCGAGGCGTACCGGGACTTCACCTCGGGCATGAGCCGCCAGGTAGGAGTCGGTGTGACGTTCTTCCGGTCGGTCGTCATCTCGGTGGCGACGTTTCTGGCGCCTCTCGTCGTGGCGATTTTCTCCGCCGATTCGGCGAGCCCCGATCTGGCTGCAACGGCGCTTTTCTTCCTGGTGTTCGCCCCGGCGGCCGCGATGCCCGTTTGCAAGCTGCGCTCGTTCTCCGAGGGCATGAATCTGCTCTCGGAGTCGGTCAGCCGTATCGCTGCGGCGTTCGAAGAGGAGCCGCATCGGGCAGCAGGCAGCCGCGAGCCGCAAGGGTTCAGTGTCGAGTTCGACCACGCTTCCTTCGCCTACGGCGACGCCCCCGTCCTCTCGGACGTGAGCTTTACGGCGCGCGAAGGGGAGCTCACCGCGGTCGTGGGGCCCTCCGGATCCGGAAAGTCTACCGCAGCGCAGCTCGTGTGCGGGTTCTGGATCCCGACGGAAGGGTGGGTTCGCATCGGAGGGGAAAGCGTCGCCTCGTTTTCCGAGGGCGAGCTGTCCAGCCTCGTCTCCTTCGTGTTTCAAGAAAGCCACGTGTTCTCCATGAGCGTAGCGGACAACATTCGGCTCGCCCGTCCCGAAGCGAGCGACGAAGAGGTGGCGCAAGCCGCCCGCGCCGCGCGTTGCACAAGCTTCATCAAGGCTTTGCCGGACGGCATGGACACGGTGATCGGCGATGGCGGCGTCGGACTTTCCGGCGGCGAACGGCAGCGCATCGCGATAGCGCGCGCATTCCTGAAAAACGCGCCCATCCTGGTTCTTGACGAGCCCACGTCGGCGATGGATGCCGACACCGAACGCGAGGTGCAGATGGCGCTTGCGAGCTTGGCTGAAGGGCGCACGGTGATCATGGTTGCGCATCGGCTTTCCACTGTTGTCGGGGCGGGCAACATCATCGTCCTAGACGGCGGCAAGGTGGTCCAGCAAGGCACGCACGAAGAGCTCCTGTCCGAAAACGGAATGTACCGGCGCCTGTGGGAGGCGTCCGTCGAATCGGCGTCGTGGGACGCCGGGAGGTGATGGGAAATGGGTATGATCGACAGCATTTCGTGCGGCCAGGCGCGCAGGCTCGCGAAGCCGATAGTCCTGACCACTGCGGCAAACATCGTCGAGCTGGCGCCGTTCGCATTTCTGACCCTCGTCGTCGCCCAGATTGTGTCGGGTGCTGCGGACATCGCGGCGATGTGGGCGGCGTGCGCGGCGATGGGAGTGCTCCTCGTCTCCACCTTCGTCGTGGAGCACTTCGCGATCAACGCCAGCTTCTCCGATGGCTACAAGGTTTCTGCGGAAAGCAGGACGCGGTTTGCCGAGCATATACGCAAGCTTCCGCTGGGGGTTCTCGACGAAGGAGGGCAGGCGCGCCTGACCAACACCCTCATGAGCGACATCGCCGTCACCGAGCGCGGGATGACGCACGTGCTTCCCCAGGTGGCAAGCGGAATCGCCATCGTCTTCATCGCCTGCGTGGTGCTCGCTTGCGTCGATTGGCGCCTCGCCGCCGCCTCGCTGCTCGGCCTGCCGCTCTCCATTGTCATTCTGGCGGCAGGGCGCAACCTTCGCGAACGCAGGGACGAGCGGCTTTCGGCGGCTCGCGTGGAGGTGGCGTCGAGCTTGCAAGACTTCTTCTACGGCATAGAGCCCGTGAAGGCGTCGGGCGAAGCCGAGCCCGTCATGAACCGCGTGCGCTCCGCATGCGAGGCCTACCGCGATGCCTGCATCGACCAGGAGCGCGTGACCGGGGCGCTGAACCATCTATCCGGCATCGCGCTCAAAGCGGGGCTTCCGGCCACGCTCGCCGTTGCGGCCGCTCTTGTGGGAACCGAGATTGACCCGCTGGTGTTCGTCTTGTTCCTCATGGTGGGAACGCGTATGTACGATCCTCTGTCCGCCGCAATCATGAACTGGGCGGAGCTCGAGACGTCCGCCCGCGCAGGTCGGCGCGTTCTCGAGGTTTTGGAGCAAAAACCGCTTCCCGGAAGCGGGGTATTGAGGGCACGGAGCTTTCGATGGAAGGTGTCGGCTTTACGTACCCGGGATCCGACTCGGCGGCGCTCGAGGGCGTGAGCATTCTTGCCCGCACAGGCTCGCGAATCGCCGTTGTGGGGCCGTCGGGCTCGGGCAAGTCCACTTTGCTCAAATTGGCGGCGCGCTTCTACGACCCAGCGAGCGGGGCAGTGAAGCTCGGCGGGGCTGACATCTCCCATGCCTCGCCCGAGTCGTACTACGAGAACGTGTCGATGGTGTTCCAGGACGTCTACCTGTTCAAGGACACCGTGGAGAACAACATCCGCTACGGGCGCGAGGACGCCACCCACGAAGAGGTTGTCGAGGCGGCCAAGGTGGCGCGCTGCCATGGGTTCATCGAAGCCCTGCCGCAGGGATACCAGACGCCTGTCGGCGAACGCGGGTCGACCCTTTCCGGCGGCGAGCGCCAGCGCATCGCGATAGCGCGGGCGATCCTGAAGAACGCGCCCGTGGTGCTTTTGGACGAGGCGACGAGCGCGCTCGACCCCATCAACGAGCGCGAGGTGCAAAAGGCGCTGGGCGCCCTGTTGCGAGGCAGGACTGTCGTCATGGTGGCTCACAGCCTTCGCAGCGTTCGCGGCGCCGACGAGATCGCCGTGCTCGAACGGGGGCGCATCGCCGAACGGGGAACGCACAATCGCCTCATGGAAGAGGGAGGGCTCTACGCGAGCTTCTACCGCCTCCAAGAGGATTCCGAAAACTGGAAGATTGTCTAGCACGCAAGAGAAAGGAATGCCCAATGGAAAAGAACGGCACCCAGGTTCGCGACACGAGAGGCGCGAAAGGAAGACAGAGTGCGTCGAAATCCCGACGGCTCGTGTCCGCGGGAGTGTGGATAGCGCTCTATTTCGTCGTCTTCGTCATCTTAGGTTCGGTCTGCATGCCCATACCGCCCCTCTACCTCGTGATGCCTGCGCTCATCGCCTTTGTCGCCGCGCCTGTGTTCAGCATGCTCGTGGCAAAGGCGCCCGTCCACGGTCCGGTTTTCATCGCCGCCGTCCTGCCGTGCGCGTTCCTCATGCTCCAGGGGAACATCTGGGTGGTAGGCCTCACCGGGGTCTTGGCGGGGGTCCTCGCCGAGTTGTGCCTAGGAGTCGGGAAGTTCGAAAACAGGAAGTGGAATCTGGCGGCATACGTGCTGTTCACCCAGAACCTGTTCGGAGGATTCCTGCCCATCTGGATCATGCGGGATCTGTATTTCGAGAAGACAGCGGCGATGGGGGCGGAGTTCTGCAACGCTTTGGCGGCCCTGACGCCCACGTGGGTGCTCTTCGCGCAGGTCGCCCTCGTCGCCGTCTGCGCGGTTGCGGGATTCTTCGCCAGTCGCGCCCTGTTCAAGAAGCATTTCGAGAAAGCCGGAGTGGTTTAAGATGCGCGGTTTCCCGGCGCCCCTTGTAAGAATAGACCTCCGGGCGAAAGCGGTGGCTCTCATCGCGATGAACGCGGTGCTGTACCTGTCCACATCGCTTGCGGTCGAGGTGTACCTTATGAGCTTCGCAATCGTGCTTTCCGTGTTGTGCGGCCGCATTGTATCGGCTGCGCGCTTTGCAGCAGTCTTCGCCATCCTCGTGGCCGTTGAGCTTGCCGTGGTGCCAGTTTTTGGAGGGTTTCTCGGCGGGCTCGTCATGTTCGTGGCGGTCCTCGTCCGCAAGATTCTCCCCGTCCTCTCCGTGGGGCTTCTCATCATCGCCACCACCGAGGTGAGCGAGTTTCTCGCGGTTGCCGCGAAGCTCCGGGTTCCCAGGGCCGTGACCGTGCCCCTCTCGATCGTCTTCCGCTACTTCCCCACGTTGAGGCAAGAGTGCTCGGATGTGCGGGACGCTATGAGGATGCGGGGGATCAACCTGTCATTCGAGCACGTCGTCGTGCCCGTCATGATGTCCGCCGTCAACGTGAGCGACGAGTTGTCCGCCGCCGCCCTGTGCCGCGGCATCAACCGACCCGGGAAGCACACGTGCCTTCGTGACGCCAGGATGTCGTTCGTCGATTGGGCCGTCGTGGTCATCGCCTTGTTATCGGTTGCGGTCATATGCGCGCTCAAGCTCCAGGGGGTTTTGTGATGATCGAGTTCAGCCATGCGACGTTTACCTACGAAGGTTCCAGCGCCCCGGCCTTGAGGGATTTCTCGCTTTGCGTTGGCGCCGGGGAGTGCGTGGTGCTTTGCGGGAAGAGCGGGTGCGGGAAGTCGACTGCCTTGCGCCTCGTGAACGGCATGATCCCGAATTTCTACGACGGTTCTCTCACCGGATCCGTCTCGGTAGCCGAGAGAGACCCCTTCGAATGCGAGATATGGGAGCTGGCGGGCATCGTCGGGACCGTGTTCCAGAATCCCCACACGCAGTTCTACGCCACCGACACGACGTCCGAGGTGTCTTTCGGCTGCGAGAACATGGGGCTTGCGCGAGAAGAAATCGCCCGGCGGGTGGACGAGGCGTTCGCTCAGACGGGGATCGCGGAACTCAAAGGCCGCAGCATATTCGAGCTGTCCGGAGGAGAGAAGCAGGCGGTCGCGTTCGCCGGCGTCTCCGCGATGTCTCCGAGCGTGTACGTCCTCGACGAGCCCTCTTCCAACCTCGACCTGAGGGCGATAGACGCCTTGGGAACGATCATCGCGAGTCTGAAGCGCCGCGGCGCGACCATCCTCGTCGCCGAGCACCGGCTCGGATACCTCGACGGCGTGGCGGACAGGGCGGTTCTCGTCGAGGACGGGAGGCTCGTCTGCGAGATGTCGCTGGAGGACGTCGGGCGCATGAGCCGCGAGGACCGGGCGAGGACCGGCCTGCGCCCCCTGCGCTGCGAGCTTTCCCGCGGCTTCGAAGGCCGACCGGAGCCCCCGAGGAAAAGCGTTGGGCAAATAACCTGTGCCGACGTGGGCTTCTCCTATCGGGGCGCCTTCGTCCCCGCCCTCGACATCGCCTGCATGGATGTGAGGATGGGAAGTGTGACGGCCGTCCTGGGCAGGAACGGCGCGGGAAAATCGACGTTCTCGCGCTGCCTCGCAGGGCTCGCCAAACCGAATATGGGGAGGTTTCTCAGGGAGGCCCGCCCACTCTCTGAGCGGGAGCGCCTCGCCATGAGCTACGTCGTGATGCAGGACGTGAACCACCAGCTCTTCTGCCCGACCGTGCGCGAGGAGGTTCTGCTCTCCGCCGGCAAGGGCGTCGTATCCGGCCTCGAGGAGATCTTCGGGAGCCTTGATCTCGAAGGTTTAGAGGACAGGCATCCCATGTCGCTTTCGGGAGGGCAGAAGCAGCGAGTGGCCATAGCCTCTGCGCTTGCCAGCCGCAAGAAGGTCCTCATCTTCGACGAGCCGACGAGCGGCTTGGACTACAGCCATATGCTCGAGGCCGCCAGCTTGTTCCGAGCCATCGCCAAAAGCGGGATGGCGGTGCTGGTGGTGACGCACGACATGGATCTCGTGGCGGAATGCTGCGATTTCGCGGTCGTGCTGGAAAAAGGGTCCGTTCTGCGGGAAGGCCCGGTCGACGCTGGTTTTATGAGATGGGCGGTCGAGTATTTGCGACGCGGCGTCGCGAACGAAGAAGCGAGAAAGGAGCAGAGCATGACGGCCGAATCAGCGGGATCCCCGTACGTCAAGGTCCCCCTGCCAATCCAGGACACCTAGGGAAACGCCGTACGGAGACCGCAAAAATGCCCATTGAGTTCGATTTGAGTTTCACAGGCCCCGAAACGGCCCAGTTTCGTCCTCGGGAACAAAAACAGCGCGTCTACTCACTTGGGATAAATCCTTACTCCCATTCCTCCGAATACCGCCCCGTACTTTGCCATCTTGAAATGCGGGGAGTAAATAGCGAAATCGCAGGTGAAAGGGAGTAAAACGGCAAAGAAAAAGCCTCCGTCCCAACATGGAATGAACTGCCTCCCATTTCTTGGACATAAGAAATGGGAGGCTTTTATGCGGGTGGCTTTATGTGTTGCACGTTACTCGTTCTCAACAGGCTAAAGCCTTGAATAAAGCAGGCGCCATTACGACGCCTGCTCAAAAGCACGAGAAATAGATACAAAAATTGGCATAATCAGGTCGCTCTCGTTGAAACAACTACCAACTACATATCCTCCTCAACCCTACGCAAAACCCATGGATAGTTTTGGCGTTAAAGACGCATTAATTTTAAAGTCACATCCGCGCAGCTCCATAAGCTGCTTATCGTCAATAGCCTTCTTGGTAGAGTCAATTTTCTCTACTGTCTCAGCAGCTTCTGCAGATCCGACGTCCTGAACGGCAGTCCCAGCCAAGACAGCATTTACACGTACAGCCTGTGCCACCATGGCGTCCTCAAGCATCGTACGAACTACACGAGCATTACCAAAGTTTGGCAACTGCGCCGCTGCAGCAATCTGTTTCTCAAAACGGGGCAATACATCATCCGCTAAAGTAAATCCAAGCTCACAAGCCATAAGGTTCAGAATTTGACCCAGCTCATCAATCGAATAGTCAGGAAACCGAATCTGTGTCTTTATTCGAGATGCGAGCCCTGGATTGCAGTTCATAAAATCAAGTATTTCTTGCTCATAACCAGCAAAAATTACCACCACATCATTGCGCATATTCTCCATACATTGAACGATAGTATTGATCGCCTCATCACCATAACTATGCGACCTGTCATCAATAAGCGAATAGGCTTCGTCGATAAAAATTACTGAGCCTCGAGCTTTCTCAAATAACGCCTGGACTTTAGGTGCCGTAGATCCCACAACCGTGCCCACCAAATCGGCACGACCGCACTCGTAGAAATCACCCACCGATAAGATACCCTCATCCTTCAGGATCTTTCCTATCAGACGCGCTACCTCAGTTTTTCCAGTACCAGGATTCCCGAGAAATGCCATATGTATCGGTAAATAATCAGACTCAAAACCATTGTCGCGCCTATACTTTTGCACTTTTGCATATGTAAGGCGATCCAATATAATCTTCTTTACTTCATCCAATCCAATTAAATCCGCAAGCTGCTCTCGTGCAGACTGACTACGTGTATCACGCTTTGGTGTCTGTCCTGCAAAAGCTTCCCCAAACTGAGCAATGGCATCACTGTCTGCCAAAGACACAATATCGCACCCTTGTAACATTCCAAGCTCATGCTTAAGCTGCAGGGAATCTCTCGCATCTGCATATAAATGAGCCAATCTCAGCTGCTGAGCACCAAGCGAATCTTCAAACAGCTTGCGCACAAATCGTGCATTACCCTGATCTCCTCGGCGACCAGCACCAGAAAGCTTATCTCGTATACAAGTACGCGCCTCATCTGTCAAAGCTACCTGCACATGCTTTGTCATCAACTCAAAGATCTGTTCCAGTTCTTCCGTCGTATAGTCGTCAAACTTCATAGTGAAGCCAATACGCGACCTAAAACCGGGATTTGTATCTAACAGTTGTTCCATATGACGAGAATATCCAGCTAGAATAACTACCGTTTCCTCGCGGTTGTTTTCCATACCAGCTATCAACGCCGCCACTGTCTCAGAATAGCCAATTAACGTATAAGCTTCATCGACAAACAGCACCGAGCCACGTGCTGCCTCAAATATCTTAGGGACATTACCAGGGCTCAGCTCTGAACCAGAAATAACAACCAAACGGCCTTCTCGCAAAACACCTTCACAATGCAGGATTTCTCCATACAGTTTTGCTACCTCAGTTTTTCCAGTACCAGGGTTGCCGGAAAACACCATATGCATCGAGAAGTTTCTTGTGGGCTGTCCCAGCCTTACAAGCGTGCGATTCATTCTAATACGCAAAACGATATCTTGAATCAGCTGCTTTTGTGCTGATAGGCCAATCAGCTCCTGCAAACGCTGCACAGGATCTGCCTGTTTTATCGGAGACTTCAGGTACGTATGATACGCATCTCGATACAAGGGATAGACTTGTTGTGTCTGCGACAGCGTCTGCCAGTCATCAAATATTTGCGTTATCGTGCGATCGCTGCGGTTAAATTGATATTTTGCAAGTAATGACTCCATTGATGCAGACGGCTCTACCCCACGACGTTTTGCCACTTGTACAAGCTTGTCATATGCATCCGTCTGATTCCAAACAGCCAAACCTTTCTCATATTCTATAGTCACCACAGGAGCCTGTAGCTTATCCGCTAAGCGCCGCATATTCGCCTCATTACCTGCTACAACCATAAGCACTACTTGCACACGATCGAGATGATTGTTAAGAAGCCCCATAAGCTTTGTAAGTGCTTGATACTTACGGAGGTCAAGGTCCCTATCATTTTGAGACTCGGAATATTGAATAAGTAACAAATTGTCTTCAAAGCAGCTTACGAGGTTATCGTTAAGACACTCTATAACCTCGCTCTTGTATGCGCTGTCCCATTGAGGGCAATCAAAATTAAGCTTGTACACGTGTGTTGAGGGAACACGACCGGCATCTTGCAGCGCACTGGCTAATACGTTAAAACCCTGCATACCAACAGGAGAACCTGCGCCTTCCAAAATATAATGCACGGGGAAATGATTGTACCTTTCACTATCTGCAGCAACTGCATCAGCACTCTCATAAATGCGTTGCACTTCTTTTGCGAGGTTCTTACCAAATTTTGATTGCAAGGCCTCCTTCAATAATGTGCCTTTGCCATGCACTGTATCAATAAATGATTCCGTAGCAAAATCATTAGACAATTTAAATACGTCATAGAACTCATTTGCACCCACAACGCTCAACATGGAGCGCAGGGAATTCAATCCCTGCGTGGTGGCCTCACCCAAAACTTGCATGGCATTGCTTTCCTTAACCGAAAGGTTTTTTCGCAAATCCTTATCGAAACCGAAATTCCAAATTTCGCATGCTCTTACAACTTGATCCTTCACGAACTCCGTATTATCAACAAATGGCTTGCTATATACGATGACGCAAAACGATAGTGGACTTCTAAAGCCAAAACGTGATTCGTACACAGCCACAAAACTTTCTTTATCCAGCTCGCTGTATAAAAATGAGACGCTCTCTGCCGTAGGTCGTTTAAAATCCGAATCCATGTAATACTGGTGCGCTACTTCTGCAATGTACGTTCTCATACTCTCTCCTGCCCGCTCGCTCGCTATTCGTTGATAATTACCGTGCTCCATTCCAATACGCAGAGTTGAGCGTCAAATCTTACGTTTTCATATAGCCTCCTAAATTGAGCAGCGGTCAGTGACGTGGCGAGAAACCCGTCCATCAAGATGCGTTAATGTCTCTCATTGCAAGACACAACGCATATATGTAGATATAAGTTGTAGGTATTAGTAATACTGTTAGTTAACTACGGTCAGGTTTTCATACATTAACAAGCCAAACAATCTGTTATTCCAACCTTGTTGTTTGCTTACTTTTACCTCACCGTTTACTGAAATTACTTCTCAATAGGTACGGTAGCGAAAGTTCCTGTAGTATCTCTTTGCTCGAGCATAAGCTCATTCAAACTAGAACTGCAAAACTGCACCGGCAGATATAGGTACATCCGCCTCATTTCTGAACATTGAATACTCTGTATACGTTTGAGCCCAGACAACGCCATGCATACCCCTTTTCTCTTTGTATCCTTTGCACCTTTACGTGAACAAGCGCTCGGGACACCTACTGTTTTGACAACAAATAGACAAAAAGTAACAAATAGTACTTTTAACTAAGGGACAACAACAAAACGAGGCCAATATATACGAACACAAAATCGCTTCCAATAACGGCGAGAGCGATTATACCCACTGTCTAAAGTATTATTCAGTTCTTTTCAAATATTTTTTCTATCGTGGGATTCGTTATGCATTCGGGTATTCGGTCCTTGGCGAGAAAATCTGTCTTACCTTCAATTATATAGGTAGGGTTTTTATTTATGCAGGTATATAGAGGTGTAAAATCTAAGAAAATTAGATTGAGCTTAATGGTCTTTTAGTATTAAACCTTATAACTAACTTCTATGTCTACATAAACAACTTTATTGAAATTGGAATGCTCTGATTCGGCAATGCAGTACCTAAACGAATTGATGCACACGCTTTTTAATGCTGTTTAGCTACTCATTTAGATACTAGAAGCTCCGCAAGTAACATGAAGCACGAGGATACTCAGTCCTTCCTCATGCTTCAATAAACACACTAGTGGGACTATCTCTGCAATTATAATTCATCAACTATTTCATCTAATACTTTTCCCAAAAGTCCCTTAGCCCTCTCATTTGTTCCTTCATTTACCTTTTTATTTTGATACATGCGAAGATTTTCCGGTCGAAGAAATCGACAATTGTTATAAGACGCCCCCTTGCTACCGCTAGTTGTTAGCACTCTATAGTATCCATCTAAGCCATCTACAGCAACACAATACCTATTTCCTTTGAAAGTCTTGTCCTGTTTAACCCATAATTTTTGACCACTTTCTCTCGGTATAATAATGAGAGGTTCTTGCTTAAACGGTGTTTCCTCACAAAAATTTTGGCAATTATTTATACGATTTGAAATCTGATTAATGATCCATTCTGTGCTAGGCATACAATATTTATCTTCATCTGAATCAGCTTTTTTCTCTATAAAAGAAAAGTTATAAGGGCTTTTCGAATGATAGGGATAATATTCAGCACTAGCAACATACCGATTAATTAGATCAATACGCACTTGCTGAACAAAACCACGAAGTAGTCCTTTCGTCCCGTACTTTTTCTCAATCATTTCATAGATACTTGATAGTTCATAAGGAGCTTTATCTTTCCCCATCTTTTTTATAAATTTTTTTGAAGTGTCTTCGTCTAAGGAAAAACGGTCCTTTAATCGTTGACGAAACTCTTCAGAATTCTTGCATAACACGAAAAGCTTATCAAATTCTCCATTTTTTATTCGATCTTTTAGCTCGTCATCAGTCCAAAAAGCATTCATGTATGTTCTTCTCGTCCAAGACCATCCATGCGTATTCTCTCCCATTTTCTCGCTCAAAATAGGTGATTTCGAATCTATCAATAATTTCTCTCGTTCTTCGAAATGGTTTGCGCAGTCTTTAATCTCATCATCTCTGTTTCCAGGGTTAGTTATTAAAACGATAATTTTTGCATTCTCTAAATCACCTGAAAAGAGATGGGGGAGCTGGTATAAATTATGCTTTTCCCATGCTGCTTCAATACCCCATTTCTTCTTTTTATCATCCTCAATCAATTGATGAATGTACTTTTTATCTTTTTCTAAAATATACTCTTTTAATTCAATCTTTTTCCATTTAGCATTCTTTACTTCTTCGCACCAATCATCAGGATGAGAAAAATCAATCTGATGGCTATTTAGCTTTTGGTGGGTAAAATCAGGATGTCTGCAATCAAAACAATCGATAGACTCAACCTCTGAACTGGCGGC
>ERZ772958.35-NODE-35-length-53888-cov-37.498635_pt1 | contig 53888 bp, 46 predicted proteins | sample MGYA00580681_ERZ772958 | MGnify/ENA primary metagenome ERZ772958 (study PRJEB29015, sample SAMEA2738089) | human oral metagenome | biome: human oral; feature: human-associated habitat; material: saliva | place: China | collected 2275 ...
GGTTCGCCCCTAGGCGGGCGATTTCGGGGATGGGACAGGCTGGTAGGCGCTGGATGAGGTGTGCGGCCAGGAGTTGGCCGTGGGCGGGTGTAGCTTGGTGGAAGACGTCTCGGACTTGCTGGGCGCAGTGGTAGGCGACTTCGACACTAATTGTGCGCCTCATCTGCCGTGAAGGCTGCACGGAGGCGTTCTTGTTGACGCTTCGTGAGCCGATCACGCGAGGCGCGCAAGAGATTACGGATCTGCTAGAGGGATCCCCCTTGCGTCCACGGTGACCGGTCGTGTCTTGCTGGACGCGGCGACGCACCTCACCTGGGGCGTCACCGGCGAGCTTGACGATGTGAAAGGCGCCGCGCACGCTGGTTGCGTCCTTGGAGCTGGCCAAGCGATGGCGTTCTTGCTGTCCCTGGAAGGGGATCCAGCCTCCGACTCGCACTCCCGCGCACAAGTCTTTTCCGCGCTTGGCCAGCCAGTTCTCATGCACGGTGCCAGACCTGCCTGGGACCAGGTCTAATCAAGTGGGCCGTGGGCTGGTCCTTCCCTCGAGTGGTCCACGATGCCGGTGAGTTCACGTGGGCCCCGGCGGCGTCGGTCCTGGTGGTGCCACACGCCTCTCATCAACCCCCAGCACCCGAACCCCTGCGAAACGGGCGGGGCCCTCAGATGCGGCTTGGGAGAGGCGGCTTGATATGGGACCACACGGTGTTCCACGTGGTTCCTAACTGGCGGGCCAGCCCCGAGATAGTGGCTCCTTCGAAGCGTAACTGTCGGATCGCCCAGCGGATCGCCCGCACACCCAAACGCGCCCGGGGAGCACACACCGAGTGGTTCTGCTCAATGAAAGTCACGATCCGGCAGGTGCGTTCGCGGCATATCCAGCGTCGCTTAAACCACCGGAACCTTTCCGGGACCCCGGCCCAGGGTGCGTCGATCACCTCCGCCACCACACGCCCGTGGCCTTGAGCGATTCACCCCGCAACCAGGGCACCCCCAGCTGGTTGCACGACTCAACATCGAGCATCAGAGTATCTGGGGTGCGAGCCACGCTCATCAGATGGAAGCCCTCCAAACCGACGAGCAGATCACACCGATCACAACGATCAAGCGACACACAGCAGCAGGTAGGGCCAGACACCGCCCGAGGTCCTTTGAAGATCGCGGGGGTTGAAGTCCGCTCATCACCTGGGACCTCGACCTCTACCCGCAACCCCCGCTCAACACCCACTCACCCACACTCAACTCGGAAGAGCCCGAAAACTGACGCCTCCCAACGCCTCTTCAGGACTTCTATTGACCGCCTAAGGAACCATACTCCGGGATTCCAAGAAATCCGCGCCAGTCTTCTCGATCCGATCCACTCCCTTGCGCTTATACAATACGTTCCCCAAACAAAAGACGCCTAAAGCGGTAACAGGGAATCAGTCCAGCTGCGGGCGGCTCTTAGAGCACATTTTATTAAATATCACAAACACAACTGCCTGAAAAACAATAATGAGCATCTGAATTACGTCTGCAATCGACACAAACACACCGAAGAATGTCCGCCCCACCGAAAGATAGTCGATGACGTTTAGGAAGGGGAACACGACAGTAAGTCCGATAGTCCATGCAAGGAGTTTGTAATGCGGTCTGGTCCAAACGTCATACAAAAAAGACCTCTCTTGCGACTGTTGAAACAAGGGCAGTTGCGTCAGATAGTACGCGAATAGAAGGCCGAATGGGATGCTGGACATGACCGTCTTGACAATCCCACTATTGTCCGCCATCGTGCTAACATCACATGACGACACAAAAAAGCCTTGACAACCACTCCAGAACGACTGCTTAAAGAGAAACAACCAGCTGAATGTCGTAAGCAAACTCAGAATTATGGTCGTGCGGCCCGGCTTATACAGAAAACCTCGCCTCGGCCTGAACTCGATTAACCAAATGAGCGCTGGGGGCGGAAGCTCTCTTCGGAGATGCAGCCAGTTACCATCAGCAAATGGCTCAACCGTCAGAGCTTCGAGTTCCTTTGGATTCGAATCTGCGACAACTTCGTAGCAATGTCCACGAACGAGGCGCATATCGCGAGGCGCGACGACTTTATTTGTATTGGCCGAAAATGATGAAATTGCTCCCCACATGTCTGAACTATACCGCAGAAGGTGTGGATCCTTCGGGCCAAACAGTGTCTTCCTTTCCGATACTTTCAGTATCGAAATATCTGCATCGCAACTTGCGCTCCGACGCGCACGCACGCGAAAAATCAGCGGCTCCTGCGTTTTCATCTTCGCAAGGAGCTCTTTGGGAATCGGCTCGCGCTCAAGCTCTTTCCATTTCCTACTGCACTTGGCATGCAGCATGGCCCCAAGACTACCAACCTGCGCCCCTTTCGGATCTGCTACGACCTTCGAAAGACGCTCTCGCAAGCATTCGCAGATTCTTGTCGGCTCAGGTACAAGACCTAGTTCATAGCAAACATCCCAGAATTTCCATTCCATATAGTCCTGGCGAAAATAAAGCGGCATGAGTTGCATCGAATCGCCTGAATTTGTCCGACAATCTAGTTCAAGGAAAGACTCGCGTTCGCGCCACCCAACAGGGAGGTAGTAGTAGTCGTCAATCTGTGAAACATAGCGATGATCCACATCGATGGTCAGATGCTCGACGTAAGTATCAAGCCCCTCACTGAGATCGATAGTACAAATCGTCCGGAGCCGCCAAATCTCAGGATTCTCTTCTAGTTCTCGAATCCTGGCGAACAACTTGACGCGAAGCTCCTTTGGTGCCGGATTCTGTTTTGCCAATTCTCAACCTCTCAGTAGCAGAGTCAAAAGGGCTTACGACACTGATCGTCGTTACTTCTGGGGCCGTCATTTTTCGGCGCAACAAGCGCTGTCGTAGCGATGCGTCTTTGATCGACCCCAGCAAGTCACCCTGATCAACATTGTCCGCCAATTGGATCGAGTCACCGGGTCTCCAAGAGCGCGCAGAACTCCTGTCTCGGTTCGACAAACCCACTTTCCTATCGATAACAGCAGCTATTGCCATAGTAATTCTTCCGAGTGAGCGACGTCCCAACTTTCGCTATCTCTCTCGATAAGAGACGCGAAATTTGCAATAAGCTTCGCCATTTATTTCCGGTGAGTCAAAGTGTTCTACACTTATTCATTACTTACTTTAGCAAATAGTAAAGCTAAAGTAAATGCCCGCCAGAACCGCTCGCTGCCACTCCTTTTCTCGTGATCGATTCTTGGTGCGACAGGCTGACGAAGTCTTCGGGACCACCCACCACACTCTCTTGCAATTGTCAAGGAGGCGAGGATCGCTCGGCCCTTCCTTGGCTACACAGTCTGCCACATTTTTCACAACCCGCGCGATCTGACACTAAATTACACCTCTGTGATACAAGTGAGATGCAACATAATCGGCAGCCCTCCGTGTGTCGGCCACAGCCCGTCAGAGTTGCGTTTCTTAGGATATGAGCGGTTGAGGCCGCTCCCACGATCAGGGAAGCCACCGCGAAGACGATCAAACCGCCCAAGAAAACACGGGTACGGCCCCACACTTCACCCAATTGTGCGCCCAGTAAGAGTGCCCCACCAAAGGCCAGAGTGTAAGCATCTTGCACCCAGGACATTTCGGCAGCACTAAGACCAAGATCTGCCTTCATCACCGGTACGGAAGTAAAGACAATGGAAGAATCCAGCAGGATCATGAAATACGTTAATAGAATCAGAATGAGGACCGGCTTTTCCTGGGGCGTGAACCGGACGCTGCCGTTTATTGACAAAAGAACGTTCTTCCTTTGAGTAGAATGTGGGGTCGTTTTTGGGGCGCACGAATTCCAGGTAGGCTGGGAATCGTCCTGCCTACCTGCGGTTAGTGTTCTGAAGAAGGCTAATCAGGCAGTCTCAGATGACACTGGGACCAACAGATTCGATTGGTATTCAATCTCGCCGGAACGCACTCCGGCATAGAGCTCCATCTTCGAATCTATAAACCCCAGCATCTCCTTAAGTAGTGCGATTTTGTCCTCAACAACATGGCGTTGCGCAATCAGCATGACTTCGCGCTCCGGGATGCTCTCTTCTCCCTGGAGACAAAGTTCCATGTAATGGCGCATTTGCTCGATACCCATGCCGCATTCGCGTAGGCAGTGCAGGCCCTTGAGCCAGGCGATGTCGTGGTCGTCAAAGACACGATAGTTGTTCTCATCTCGCGCTACTCGGGGGACTAGACCGATTTTGCAGTAGTAGCGCACGGTTTCAACCGCGACACCACTGACCTCAGCTGCCTCCTTCGTTGAATACAACCTGCTCATAAGTGCCTTAGCTGTTGTTACGTCGCTGAGCAATCAGATCGGTGAAGAAATCCACCGTGCCGATTGTCTCGTGATCAAAGAACAATGACGCCCCGGCGTCCAAACCTGCGATAGCGGCCATATCCGCCTCAGTCAGAGCGAAATCATCAATCGTGAAGTTCTGCTGCATCCGCTCCTGGTGTACTGACTTGGCCAGTGTCACAATCCCACGCTGATACAGCCAGCGCAACACCACTTGCGCCACTGACTTACCGTACTGCTGGCCAATACCAGCCAACACTGGATTGTCGAACAAGCCTGAGCGGCCTTCACCAAAGGGCGCCCACGCTTCAACGGTAACTCCGAGCTTTTGCAGCTCAGCAACCCGCTCCACCTGCTGATGGAAGGGGTTAATCTCAATCTGGTTAACCACCGGATAGACGGCGTTGAACGAACCCAGATCGTGCAGGCGAGCTGGAGTGAAGTTAGAGACCCCGATGGAGTGAATCAGCCCATCCGCTTGGGCTTGCTCCAGGGCCCGCCAGGAACCGTAAACATCATTGAACGGCTGATGCAACAGCATCAAATCCACATATTCAAGCCCCAGCTTCTCCAAAGAAGCCTTCACACTGGCATAGGTGGCATCCTCACCATAGTTGTCCAACCAGACCTTCGTGGTGACGAATAGTTCGCTGCGGTCGATCCCGCTGCGACGGATACCCTCACCTACGGCCTCCTCGTTGAAGTAAGACTGTGCGGTATCGATATGGCGGTAGCCGACTTCAATAGCCTGAGCCACCGCGTCAGCAGTCTGCTCGGCTGGAATCTGGAAAACTCCGAAACCCTGAGCGGGGATGGAACGACCGTCAGACATGGTCAATGCGTCAAGCATGACACTCTCCTTCTTCAGTCAATGAATGGAACATAATCATCTAACAACTTGGGAGCGGCTCCCAAGCAAATCCAGCGAGAGTCTGCTCCGCCCAGTGCCCGGAGGGGTTATCAACCGATATCTCTCGCCGACTAGCACCTGAGAGGACGAGTGCGCTGCACTGTGCATCGCCTGGACGCCTCTGAGGAAGGCGGCTCGACATGAGCACCGATCTGACCCTGTTCACCCACCCGGTCTTCGGCAACCTGCGCACCATCGTCGACGGCGAGACCATCTACATCTGCGCGAAGGATGCCGCCACCGCACTGGGCTACAGCAACACAAACGATGCCATCAAGCGCCACTGCAAGGGGGTCGTGAAACGCTACCCCCACCTTTCATGCGCCATCTGCATCAGCGCATATAAAACCTGGCGGTGTTCATGACTGTAAGCATGAACACCGCACTTCGTTTAATGCAGGGACACTCCCCCTGCCGAATCACATTTCTAGTCTTAAGCAGCGGCGCCGTCGTCGAGAGTTAAGCCAGCAGCAACGATGGCCCCAGTGGCTCCGCTGCCGCCACCGTTACCTACAAAATCGTCCGTCGCCTATAAAAACAGTATTGAAAAATCATAGGCGACGGACGATTTTACCTGTAAATCTCAGGCGCAGGCCCCAGACCAAGCTGCAATCTGCTGGCCTAGAGCACCATGGCCGCCACCCAGCCGCTGGCCAGCAGCGGCAGGTTGAAGTGCAAGAAGGTGGGGATCACCGAGTCACGGATGTGGTCGTGCTGGCCGTCAGCGTTAAGACCGGCGGTGGGCCCCAGCGTGGAGTCAGAGGCGGGCGAGCCGGCGTCGCCTAGCGCCCCAGCCGTACCAATAATGGCTACTGTGGCCGCCGGGCTGAATCCCAAAGACACACACAGAGGCACATAAATGGTGGTAATGATGGGCAAAGTGGAGAAGCTAGAGCCAATGCCCATAGTCACAATCAACCCCACCACCAGCATGGCCAGCGCCGCCAAGGCCTTATTTGCGCCAAAGAGCGCGGCAGAGGTTTTCACCAGGCTCTGTACGTCCCCGGTAGCGCTCATCACGGCGGCAAAACCTTGGGCGGTGATCATGATGAAACCAATCATCGCCATCATTTTCATGCCCTGAGTAAACACATCATCGGCCTGGTGCCAATTAACTGCCCCAGTGATCATGAAAATTGATAGCCCCACCAGGGAACCCACCAGCAGCGAGTCCGCCTCCGACTCCAGCGAAAGCATCACCACCTGCACGGCGAAGGTGGCCACAATAGCGATCAGGGAAACGATCACCTTGTAGCGGCTCACCTGCTCCACAGCCACAGCCGTAACCGGCTGGTCCGCATATTCGCGCGGTTTGCGGTAGGAGAAAAACACGGCGATCAGCAGCCCGGCCACCATTCCCAGAGCCGGAATGGTCATCACGTGCATGACGTTGATACCGTCTACTTTCATGCCAGCACTTTTAATGTTTGCCAGCAAAATATTGTTTAGGAAGATCGAGCCAAAACCCACCGGGATCCACATGTAGGTGGTCACCAGCCCGAAAGTCAGCACGCAGGCAACCAGGCGCCGGTCAATGCGCAGCTTGTTCATTACGGTCAGCAAAGGCGGGATGATCAGCGGAATGAAGGCGATGTGCACCGGGATCAGGTTCTGGCTCATCACCGACATGGCTAAAATTCCCGCCAGCATCAGCCATTTAGCCCCAAAGACCGCTTTGGCATTATTTTCTTTGCCGACGGCGGCCGTAATTTTTTGCGCTAATAGTTCCGGCAGTCCGCTGTTGGCCACAGCCATGGCGAAAGCGCCCAGCAAGGCATAGCTCAGGGCGATTTTAGCTCCCCCTGCCAGCCCGGTTTGGAAGGCCACCATGGTCTTATCAAGGCCAATGCCTGAGATTAAACCGCCCACTACCGAACCTATGAACAGCGCTAGTACCACATGCACTCGCAGGGCAGCGAGTACAAGCATTACTAGGACAGAGATAAGTACGGCGTTCATGAAGGGAATATAAAGGGCCCCTAGCCCGCAAGGCAAGGCTTGTCTCACTAGACAGTCATATTTGGCGGGTGAGCGCGGCTAAGCAGCTGGCACCCCTCATAGTTGCACTGGGTTTTGACCGGTAGGGCGTAAACAAACACGCACGCTAACCCACACAAATACACGTCACATAGATTTCACTAACTGCGAACACTTTCGAAACCCTATTTTCTCCAGTAAGTTGGCACTCACCTGTGAATACTTCAAGAAACCTGGCCAGCGCAGGTTTTGCTAACACAGTGTTAGCTACGCCATTTTTAGTGGCACTTATCGCAGCCATCACGCACTTGAGACTAGCGCTACAAACCAAGTAAAATCCGGCTGTCAGTGTATTTAGGGCTTAGCCCCAGATTCACTGACAGGTGGAGCCTAGCCAAGACTTCTTAGCTGAGCAAAGCCAAAAGGTGATGACAAGGTTTGGGCTGGAGCCTATTGGTTCCAGCCCAAACCCTCACCAGGTCTTATGCGCACTTAAAGGCTAATTGCATCGCTTATATGAATGGGTGCCCCTACCAAAACTGGTAGGGGCACCCGTTTGTTAGCTAAGTGTTAGCAATCAGTTGTTGCCGGTCAGCTTCTCACGCAGAGCAGCTAGAGCCTCGTCAGAAGCTAGGGTACCAGCGGCCTCAGCGGGAGCCGAGGAGTAGGAGCTGGCGGGAGCCGGAGCGGCAGCAGCCTGCTCGACGTCCTCTTCCAGAGCCTTGGCAACCTGGGCCTTGTGAGACTCCCAGCGGGCGTGAGCAGCAGCGTACTGTGCCTCCCAAGCCTCGCGCTGAGCCTCGTAGCCTTCGAGCCACTCGTTGGTCTCGGGGTCGAAGCCCTCGGGGTACTTGTAGTTGCCGTTCTCGTCGTACTCGGCAGCCATACCGTACAGCGAAGGATCGAAGTCCTCGGAGTTGGGGTCTACACCCTCGTTGGCCTGCTTGAGCGACAGGGAGATGCGGCGACGGTCCAGGTCGATGTCGATAACCTTGACGAATACCTCGTCACCGACCTTGGCAACCTGCTCGGGTACCTCGACGTGGCGCTGGGCCAGCTCGGAGATGTGAACCAGACCCTCGATACCGTCCTCGACGCGCACGAACGCACCGAAGGGAACCAGCTTGGTGACCTTACCGGGCACAACCTGGCCGATAGCGTGGGCGCGGGCGAAGGCCTGCCACGGGTCTTCCTGAGTAGCCTTGAGAGACAGGGAGACGCGCTCGCGGTCGAAGTCAACATCCAGGACCTCAACGGTGACTTCCTGGCCAACCTCGACAACCTCGGACGGGTGGTCGATGTGCTTCCAGGACAGCTCGGAGACGTGAACCAGACCGTCTACGCCGCCCAGGTCCACGAAGGCACCGAAGTTGACGATGGAGGAAACCACACCGCTGCGAACCTGGCCCTTCTGAAGGGTCTGCAGGAAGTTGGTGCGTACCTCGGACTGGGTCTGCTCCAGCCATGCGCGGCGGGAAAGGACCACATTGTTGCGGTTCTTGTCCAGCTCGATGATCTTGGCCTCTAGCTCGCGGCCAACGTAGGGCTGAAGGTCGCGGACGCGACGCATTTCAACCAGGGAAGCGGGTAGGAAGCCGCGCAGACCGATGTCGAGGATGAGACCACCCTTAACGACCTCGATAACGCTACCGGTGACAACACCGTCTTCTTCCTTGATCTTTTCGATCTGACCCCAAGCGCGCTCGTACTGTGCACGCTTCTTGGACAGTAGCAGACGACCTTCCTTGTCCTCCTTCTGGAGAACCAGGGCCTCGATCTCGTCACCAACAGCAACGATCTCTTCGGGGTCTACGTCATGCTTAATGGACAGCTCACGAGAGAGGATAACGCCCTCAGTCTTGTAGCCGATATCGAGGAGGACCTCATCGCGGTCAACCTTAACAACGGTACCCTCAACGATGTCGCCATCGTCGAAGTACTTAATGGTTTCGTCGACGGCTGCGAGTAGTTCCTCGGTAGAGCCGATGTCGTTGACGGCGACCTCGTTGTTGGTCGGCTCGTTGGGCGTAGTGGTGGTCATTTAGAAGTTGCTCCGAATACGGAAAAGTAGTTGCGGACGAACATGCCTGCCCCGCATACGGTCAACTAGGTCCGTCCCAGTTAGCCGCTGCACATTGTTAAATGCTTGATCTGTTTACACAGATTAGGGGCATACGCTGCTCACCCTATCAGTTAGACAGGTATAAATAACAGGGTATTAACAACAGCTAATAATTATCTTCTGGTGTTATCTATCACTTTTATAACTAGTGGGCGGCGTCGCGCCAGGTTTTGCCCAGCCCCACACCAACTTCTAATTTGACGCTGAGGCTGGCGGCACTTTCCATTTGCTGGCGCACTAGCTGCTGCACCGTCTCGGCTTCACCTGGGGCGATTTCCAGCACGAGTTCGTCATGCACCTGTAGCAGGATGCGGCTAGCTAGGCCCTGCTCGCGTAGGGCGGCCTCCACATTTAGCATGGCTTGCTTAATGATGTCGGCGGCAGTGCCCTGGATGGGGGCGTTGAGGGCGGCGCGTTCAGCCGCCTCGCGGGTGGCGTAGTTGTCGCTGTTTAGTCCCGGTAGATAACGACGGCGCCCGGCCATGGTTTGGGTGTAGCCCAAGGTGCGGGCCTGCTTAACTACACCGGTTAGGTACTCTTGCACTCCCCCAAAGCGCGCAAAGTAGGCTTTGCGCAGGCTGGCTGCTTCTTCACGAGAAATACCTAGCTGGCGTGAAAGCCCAAAGGTGGACAGGCCATAGGCCAGCCCGTAGCTCATGGCTTTAATGTGGCTACGCTGCTGGGAGGTGACCTCAGCAGGGTCAATGCCATGCACCAGGGCAGCCACATAGCGGTGTAGGTCCTCGCCGCTAGCAAAAGCGTCAATTAGACCCTGATCTTTAGACAGGTGGGCCATAATACGCATTTCGATTTGCGAGTAGTCCGCCGTCATTAGGGCTTCATAGCCCTCCCCGGGCACAAACGCTCCACGAATACGCATCCCCTCTTCAGAGCGGGCCGGAATGTTTTGCATATTGGGCTCGGTGCTAGATAGGCGCCCGGTGGTGGTTACGGTCTGCTGGAAAACGGTGTGGATGCGCCCGTCGTCACGAGTGGTTTTACGTAGCGTCTCCACCATTTGGCGCAGCTTAATGGCGTCGCGGTGTTCTAACAGGTAGCCCAGGAAGGGGTGGGCGGTTTTAAGGTAGAGCTCTTCTAGAGCCTCAGCGTTAGTGGTGTAACCAGTTTTGGTTTTACGAGTCTTGGGCATATCTAGTTCTTCAAACAGCGCCACCTGCAGCTGCTTGGGGCTAGATAGGTTGATGGTGTGGCCCAGGGCATCGTAAGCGTTTTGGGCGGCGTGGGTTACGCGCGAGTCCAGCTCGCCTAGTAGCTGCTCTAGGTAGTCCATGTCGACGCCAATACCAGCGTTTTCCATCTGCGCCAAGGTGCGCGAAACCGGCAGCTCCAACTGACTTAGTAGCTGCAAAGAATCGGTTTTTTCTAGCTGCCCGGTAAGTACCGGCACCAGGGCGTGGGTTAGGGCTGCGTCGTCGGCGCTAGCTTCCTCCTGCCCCAGGCCATCTAAATCAAGCAGGGTTTGCTCTGCCTGCCCGGTGGGTTCTTGATCGATTCCTAGCCAGCGCTGGGACAGATCGGCCACGGTGTAACCACGCTGATCGGGGCGGGCAATATAGCCGGCTAGGGCGGCGTCGAAACTGACTGAGTTTAGTTCCAAGCCCCGCCCGTGCAGGGCGTGCCAGGTGGATTTATAGTCGGTTACGTATTTTTCCTGGCTGCCGGCCAGGTACTGGGCTAGGGCCTGCTCGTCGGCGGGGCAAATACTGGTCAGGTCAATATTTAGGCTTTGGGCACCGTCGCTGAGAATCAGGGTATCGGCGTCGCCCATAGACGGGGTGAAGCAGCCGGTAACTGCCAGGGCCAAGGGGTGGTTAGCAGCCTGTAGCCACTTTTCTAGCCCGCCTGCCAGGCCGGCCAGGTGCAGCTGCTTGGCTTCCACTTTGGCTAGCTGCTCTATTTCCGCCGGCGGCATTTGGGTGTCAAAGTTTAGCTGAGCTAGGGCCTTGTCGCGCAGGGACACAAACTGCATTTGGTCCATGAAGGAAATAAATTCATGGCGCTTGCCACCAGCTAGTTTCAGGTCGCCTAGCTGCACATCTAGCTCTAGGTCGGTTAGCAGGCGGTTTAATTTGCGGTTGCGTTTAACGTCATCAAGGTGATCTCGCAGCGACTGGCCTACCTTGCCCTTGATTTCATCCGCATGGGCGTAGATGCCCTCTAGGCTTTCATAGCGGTTTAGCCATTTAGCTGCGGTTTTGGGGCCTACCCCGGGCACGCCGGGCAGGTTGTCGCTATCTTCCCCCACTAGCGCCGCCAGCTGAGGGTATTGGGCGGGGGTGACGCCGTAGCGGGCGAATACTTCCTGAGGGGTCATGCGCCGCGACACGCTCACCCCACGCACCGGGTAGAGCACGGTGGAGTGGTCTGTGACCATCTGGAAGGAGTCGCGGTCGCCTGAGGAGATAAGGACTTCGTAGCCTTGTTCTAGGCCTTGGCTGGTGAGCGTGGCCAAAATGTCGTCGGCTTCAAAGTCGGGTTTGCTTAGGCAAGTTACGTTTAGTGTGCCTAGCAGTTGGCGGATCAGCTCTACCTGGCCAATGAAAGCTTCAGGGGTTTTGTCGCGGGTGCCCTTGTATTCGGGATATTCGCGGGTACGGAAGGTGCCGCCAGGTAGGTCGAAGGCCACGGCCACGTGGGTGGGCTGCTCAGCTTCAAGTAGCCCCAGGAACATGCTTAGAAAGCCGTGGACGGCGTTGGTGTGTTGGCCCGCGCCGTTGACGAAATTTTCCGCCGGTAGGGCGTAGAAGGCTCGAAATGCCATTGAATGGCCGTCAATTAGCAGCAGGCGTTTGTTATCCACTGTTTAAGGCTAGCGGTTTTTGGCTTTGCCGTGTCAGTCTTTAAGGCATGAGCGATCCCACGCAGGGCCTGATTGCTAGCGAGTCGGGCACATTAATGGAAACTTTAGCGATGCAAGTTGAGCGCCGTGACGCCCAGTGCACAATCGTGTCTATGCCGGTTGAGGGTGCGTTGCAGGTAGTGGGGATTTTGCATGGTGGGGCTAGTGCGGCGCTGATTGAAACTGCCGCCTCGGTAGCTGCCCGCGAGGCTGCACCCGAAGGGAAGGTGGCGGTTGGCACTGAGCTTAATGTTTCGCATTTGCGTGCGGTTAGGAGTGGGCGGGTGCGCGCCACGGCCACGCCTTTGCATTTGGGGCGGCGCACAGGGGCCTATCAGGTTCATGTTCACGACGACGCCGGACGCCTCACTGCGCACGGTACGTTGCGGGTGCTGTTTTCTTAGACGTTTTTAAGCGCGGGCTGTTTTAGTGGCGCTAAAACCATTGTGGGCAGGCCCAGGGCCTGCCCACGTTTATGAGTGTGTAGCGTTAAAGCCACTGCCTTACGGCAGAGGCGTTAAGGGTCTACTTCTTTTTGGCGCCGCCAACCTGCTCGATTACAGCGTCGGCTACCTCACGCATGGTAAGGCGACGGTTCATGGAGGTCTTTTGTAGCCAGCGGAAAGCTTCGGGTTCGCTCAGGTTCATCTGCTCTTGGAGCAGGCCCTTGGCGCGGTCAACGCGCTTGCGGGTTTCGAAACGCTCCTGCATATCCTCTAGCTCGTTTTCTAGAGAAACAATCTCTTCGAAACGGCTGTAGGCCACTTCAATGGCTGGCAGTAGGTCTGCCGGGGTGAAGGGCTTGGTTAGGTAGGCCATGGCTCCCGCGTCTGCTGCACGGCGTGCAAGTTCTAGTTGAGAGAAAGCGGTGAGCATAACCACTGCACAGGAGTGCTCTTTGATGATGGTTTCTGCGGCGGTGATCCCGTCCATAACCGGCATCTTCACATCGAGGATGCACAGGTCTGGCTTGAGTTCCTCTACAAGTCGAATTGCTTCTTCACCGTTGGAGGCTTCTCCAACAACGTCATAGCCTGCTTCGGTGAGGATTTCGACAATATCAAGTCTGATCAGGGCTTCATCTTCAGCGACGAGGACCTTGCGTGATGACATCAATGGCTCTGCACTCATGTTTGGTAGTATAGTGGAACAGGTGCTTGAAAATCTGGGTTACACTAGATGGCACACGGCCCCTCTAGCCCAACGGTAGAGGCAATCGACTCAAAATCGATCCAGTGTGGGTTCGAATCCCACGGGGGGCACTTAGGTTTTTAAATTGTTTGGGCAGGTCAAAGCAGATTTGCGAAACAATAATTCACCAACCTAAACACCTAGGACTAATAGATTTTAACGATCACACAAATAACAGTGATTAGAGTCACATTAAGTTGTTGACTTCCAGAAAAGCCAAAAGGCCCCGGCTAACGCCGGGGCCTTTCAGTTTGATTTAGCTAACAAAATCAGTCGAAGTCTACCTGCTCGCCAACCGTGTGCACACGGATGGAGTTGGTAGCACCGGGGGTGCCCGGAGGCATACCGGCCACGATAACTACCTGAGCACCCTCAGGAGCTAGCTTCTTCTCGCGCAGGAACTGGTCTACCTGCTTGACCATCTCATCGGTGTGGCGTACCTCGTCAACCTTGTAGGCGTGCACACCCCAAGAGACCGACAGCTGGTTGCAGGTGGTCTGCAACGGAGAGAAGGCCAGTAGCGGAATGTGGTTACGCAGACGCGATAGACGGCGGGCAGTGTCACCAGACTGGGTGAAGGTCACCAGGTGGGTGGCACCAATGCGCTCACCAATACCGGCAGCAGCGCGGGTAATAGCGCCACCTACGGTGTGGGGCTCACTGCCTAGCGCAGCGATGCGGTCACCGCCGTTTTCCTCAACGTTTTCAATAATCGAGGCCATGGTGCGCACAGCCTCAATGGGGTAAGCGCCCACGGAAGTCTCACCCGAAAGCATAACCGCGTCGGCGCCGTCGAGAATGGCGTTAGCGCAGTCAGAAGCCTCTGCACGAGTGGGGCGTGGGTTAGAAATCATGGAGTCGAGCACCTGGGTGGCCACGATAACCGGCTTAGCGTAGCGGCGGGCCAGCTCAATGGCGTGCTTTTGTACTAGCGGCACGGCCTCTAACGGGTACTCAACACCCAGGTCACCACGAGCCACCATAATGCCGTCGAAAGCATCTACGATCTGCTCTAGGTTGTCTACAGCCTGGGGCTTTTCAATCTTGGCGATCACCGGACGACGGATACCTTCCTCGTCCATGATCTGGTGAACATCTTCAATGTCCTTGGCGTTACGCACGAAGGACAAAGCGATAATGTCTGCGCCAATGTTCAGACCCCAACGTAGGTCCTCACGGTCCTTCTCACTTAGGGCGGGCACAGAAACGGCAACACCAGGCAGGTTAATGCCCTTGTGGTTAGAAACGTAGCCGGGCACCTCCACCTTAGTGATTACATCAGTGTCAGTGACGGCCACAACGCGAATGGCCACGTTGCCGTCGTCGATAAGCAGCATGTCGCCAGGAGCACAGTCTCCAGGCAGACCCTTATAAGTAGTTGAGGCGCGCTTGACGGTACCAAGCACGTCATCAATGGTAATAGTGAACTCGTCGCCCTTGTTGAGCATGACCTTCTGGTCATCCACGAAACGCCCTAGGCGAATCTTGGGACCCTGTAGGTCAACCAGGATGGCTACCGGACGGCCGGAGGCTGCAGCAGCAGCGCGCACGCGATCGATAACGACTTCCTGATCCTTAGCACTACCGTGGCTACGGTTAATACGTGCCACGTTCATGCCTGCGTCAACTAGGGCCTGTACCTGCTCGGGGGACTCGGTTGCGGGACCGAGGGTGCAAACAATTTTGGCTCTACGCATGTAACCAAGATTAGACCACAATCGGCGCTAACTGTAGCCTAAACATTCATGAAGCTAATTCAGCACCCAGTTTCACTTTCAAGCAAAACCGTCACTCGCCCTCCAAACCGGCTCCCACCTGCGTAGATGCTTTTTGTTTGCGCAGCGTTAAAAACATGCCAGTTAAACCAATTAGACACACCACGGCTGATGTCCACACATTAAGACGAATACCTAAAATATGCTGTGCATCATCAATTCGCAGATACTCAACCCAAATACGCCCAGCCGTATAGATCACCATATAGGCCCACATGCTCACTCCCCCACGCCAGTTAAAGCGCCGCCCCAGCCACACCAACGCCGCCGCCCCAGCCAGATTCCACAAGGCCTCATACAAGAAAGTAGGGTGAAATAAGGTGCCTGGAGCGTAGCCTGCAGGCAGATGCTCTACGTCAATACGCAGTCCCCAAGGCAAAGTGGTTGGGGCACCAAAAAGCTCCTGGTTAAACCAGTTACCCAGGCGCCCAACTGCTTGGGCCACCAGCAGTGTGGGGGCCAGTGCCTCAGCAAAAGTACCCACCTCAAGTTTGCGCCTACGCAGGTAAAGCCACGCCGCCAGGGCGCCGGCACCAATCCCGCCCCAAATTCCCAAGCCGCCATGCCAAACTTGCGGAATCAGAGCCAGATCCCCCTGGGGCCCAAAATAGGCATCTGGAGAGGTAATCACGTGATATAGCCGCGCCCCCACAATGCCGCAAGGCACCGCCACCAGCGCCGTATCAAGCACCACATCCTTTTGCCCACCGCGAGCGCGGTAGCGTTTGTCGCCCCACCATACGCAGATGAAGATGCCGGTCAGGATGCATAGGGCGTAGGCGCGGATGGGGATGGGGCCTAGGTGCCAGATGGCGTTGCTGGGTGAGTCTATGGCGGTGGGGAGGGTGAGCAGTTGGGGGGTGTTCATAGGTTTTTTTCGCGGGTTAGTTTGTGTAGGGCGGGGTGGGATCCGGCTGACACTAGGTTGGAGACGAATTGTTGTATGTCGGTGGAGAGTATGGCGGCTTGGCCTACTACCACTACGTTGGCGCCGTCTTTTGCGTATTGCATGACGTCGTGGGGGCCGCGTACGCCGCCGGCGGCTACGCGTATTACGCGGTTTCCTAGTACGTCTGCGATCTGGGCGAAGAGGGTGGGGTCGATTTGTCCGGTGACGTAGTCGCGGGCGTCGACGCTGATCATTTGGGCGCCTAGGGCCATGGCTTGGAGGGCTTCGCGCCGTGAGCGGACTTGGACCATTGAGGTCATGCCTAGTTGGTGGGTGCGTTCGATGAGGCTTTCGAGGGCGATTTCGCTTTGGGCCTGCATGGTGAAGGTGATGCCGTCGGCGCCGTGGGCGCGGGCTTCGTGGATTTGGTAGGTGGTTACGGGTAGGTCGTTGACGATTATGGGGGCGTCTACGGCTTTGGCGACGGCGTCGAGTTGTTTTATGGAGCCTCGGTAGCCGCCTACTTGGGTTACTACTGAGATTACGCTGGCGCCTGCGGCTACGTAGGTGCGTGCGAGGGTGGCGGCGGCGGGGACTTGGCCTAGGGAGACGAAGGTGGCTGAGGCGGTTTTTACTTCGGCGATGATTTGTACAGGGCGTTCTTGGTTGCCGAGGGTGTGTGCGATGTTGCGTGCGGGTTGGGCTTGGGCGGCGAGTTCTTTGAGTTGGGCCAGGCTTACTTCACGTTCACGGCGTTTTTGAGCTAGGCGCACTGCGGCAACAGCGTCCATGAGCCTGCGCTTTTGTACTATTTCCACCACACCCACGTCCCTATAATCAAGCTCACAGGGGTTTGAAAGCAAATCGGCTGGTCGCGTTAGGCTGTGAGGGTGAGTGGTTTGTGGGTTTTTGTTGATGGTTTTACTGGTAGTGGTAAGAGCACTGTTGGGGCTGCTTTGGCGCGTGAGTTTGGGGGGCGCTTGGTGGCTTTGGATGATTGCGTGCAGGGTTGGGATGCTTTGGCTGCCTCTATGGAGCAGGTGGCGGTGGCTTTGCGGGGTTTAGCTGGGGGTGGCCAGGCGGTTTTGCCACAGTGGGATTGGGTGGCGATGGCGCCGGGTGAGCCTTTGGTTTTGAGTTTTGAGCCGGTGTATGTGTTTGAGGGTAGTGGGGCGTTGTATTTGGCGTATTTGCTTAGGGGCCTGGGGGTGCGTATGCGTAAGGTTTGGGTTCAGGCGCCAGATGGGGTGCGTCATGAGCGGATTGCTAGGCGTGATGATTACCAGTGGGATGTGGCTAATTGGGAAGCCCAGGAGCGCTTTTGTAAGCGTTCCTGGGCTGGCTTGGATGGTTTTGTTGATCAGGTGATTGTCAATCAGTGATTTGCCTTGCCGCCGGCCCTGCCTGTTTGCCTGCCGCCGACCCCGTTTGTTTACCTGCCACCGAGCCTGCCTGTTTAACGGCTTGGTTTGGGGCTTGGCGCTATTTAGCGGCGCGGCCGGTTATTTGCGTTTGTTGGCGGTTTTGCTGGGGCTGGCAGAGGGTAGGGCGCTGGGGCTGACGGTTACCTGAACGTTGTTGTCGGAGTTGGCTGTGGCCGTGGCGGTGGCGCTGGCGTTGCCAGAGTGGTCGATGGCTAGCACGTCGATAACCATGGCTACGGCCCCGTCTCCGCGAGCTTGTTCACTGGGTAGGGTCAGTAGCACGCGTGAGCCTACGGGCACGTCCACTAGGTGTTCGGCGACGCCTTTGAGGGTGTTACTCATATCGATTACGCCGGGGGCATCGGCGGGGTTCCAGGAGCTGGAGATGACTTTGGAGTCTTTCCAGTTGATTAGGCTGTAGCGGGCGATGACGGTGGAGTCGGCGCGTACCTGTTCGCCTTTACCTACCAGTAGTGAGTAGATCTGTGACTGGGTGGGTTCAGCTACTCCGCTTAGAGCTACGGTTACTTGGTCGGTGCCTACGGTTACTTTGGGGGCGCTGGCGTCAGCGCTGGCTGGGGTGCCAGTGGCCACGGTGGGCAGCACGTCTACTACGGTGATTTCTTCGGTAGTGGCCCCGTTGTTGGTTACGGGGGCGCGTAGTACTAGGCGTGAGCCTTCTTTTACACCCTCAAGGTTGTTTAGCAGGGTTTGGCCGACTTTTTCGTCTAGTAGCCCAGAGTATAGGCGTACTCCACGTCCGCCAACGGTGGTGTTTTTACCGTCTTGGCCCGAGAATGTAGCCAGGTTCAGTAGCATGCCTTGGCCTTTAACTAGGGCGCGGCCGGTGCCTTTAACTAGCTCGTCTTTAATGACTTTATCTACCGGGCTTAGGGGGTGTTTTAGATTCAGTACCGGGATGGCGCCTACGTTACCTGAGATAGTCATGGCGTCAGCTAGTGGCGCGTCAGCGCTTAGCTGCGCGTCGGTAGCTTTAGCTGAAGACATTTGGGGGTCTTGGCCACCCGATACCAGCACCGGAACTATCACCATAAGGGAAACTAGTACTAGTGCCCCTAGTAGGAACCAGATTCCTTTAGGGCGTTTGCGTCCTAGCGTGGCAGTAACTACACGCTGGGCTTGGGTAACGTTAGTGGGGTCGTTTGCGCTGCGGGCGCTACGAGGTTGCTGTTCCACTTACACTCCTGTGCCTTGCCAAAAAGGGTCTATCTGCGAGCTTTGCAACTCGCTGAGTAGTTTATCCACTCGCCAGTCACTATTTGCTAGCGGATCAAGCAGCTCAAACTGGTGGGCTGAGCCGTCTTCAAGTTTGATGTTAACCCAATCGGCTTTAACTAGGCGCCCTGCCCCCTGCGCCGCTTCAATAAGTGAACCTCGCAGGTGAGCGCGGGTAGTGGCGGGAGCTGTGGGGCAATTAGCTTTATTGGCGTCAATGAAAGTGGCGAGGGCCCCGCTGCGCTCTAATTTAGTGCGCAGCCCACTTGCTGGGTCTAGATCATGGTAGGCCAAAGCTAAACGTTTTAGCCGCACATCATTTGGCGCTAGCTGGTGGCGGTTGGCGTAGGCCTGTAGTAGTTTCTTTTTCGCCGCCCAATCCACCAGGTGAGTGACCTTTTCCCAATCACCGCCACTAATGGCCTTTAGGCAGGTACGCCAAATGTTTAACACCTGGGTTTGCCAGGGGTCTAAATCCAGCTCAGTTTGCGCATATTGGCTCAAGCGTTCTAAGAATTCGCCTTGAATTTGGGCTGCGTCTAGACGCCGTCCATCAGCTAAATCCACCTTAGTGGCGCCGCGTAGATCTTTAGAAACCTCCCGGATAGCTTTGGGGGCGTTAGCCAGGGTTAAATCAGAAAAATCTTGGCCATGCTCAATAGCGTCCAACAGCAAATCCACGCTGCCTACCTTGAACAAAGTCATGGCTTGGCTCAGGTTGGAATCAGCCACAATGATGTGTAGGCGCCGCCATTTATCACCCTGGGCGTGGGGTTCATCGCGGGTGTTAATCATGGGGCGCGAGCGGGTAGTGGAGTTAGCCACCTCATTCCACATTTGGTCGGCGCGCTGAGACAGGCGATAGCTGCCATCATCAGCTAACCAGCCAGCCCCACTGATCAGTTGGCGGGTAACCAGGAAGGGCAGCAGGCTACGGGCCTGGTCCCAATAGTTATCGCTGCGCGCCAGCAGATAGTTTTCGTGGCAACCATAACCATGACCAGCCTGGTCGCGGTTATTTTTAATGATGTGTAGTTTTTGGCCCTCCAGGCGCTCATTAGCTTGCCCAGCCAAAGACTGCACCAGCTGGTCACCGTAGCGCTCTTGGATAAGCAGATCCTCTAGACGGTCACATTCAGCTGTGGCGTATTCGGGGTGGGAACCCACATCTAAATACAGCCTCCCACCACTGGGCAAAAACACATTCGTGCTGTTATAGCGCCGGTTTATGGGCTCAAACAGGACCCTAGCCCGCTGCTCCGCATCCATCTGGCCACCCTGAGCGGTTAGCGCATACTCGGTTTCTAAACCAAATACGCGCCGGCTAGGGGCGCGACTAGTCACTGTCCACCCTTTTGGATGAAGCTGTCTACGAACTCTTGGGCGTTTTCCTCCAACACCGCGTCAATGTCATCAAGGATGTCGTCAAGATCTTGAATTTCAATCTGCTCTACCGGCTCTTGCCACTGGCTGCTTGAGCCCTGCTGCCTAGCGCGGCTGGCATTAATTTGATTTAGGCTGTCCACTTAAACTTCCTTGATGTTTTAGCTGCTCGTGTAAGTATTGGGTGATGTTTGGCTCAGGCCGCAAAGATTTCAAACTCAGCCGTACTATGTGGGGCCAGCCCGGCGGCTGGTAAAGAATCGAGGTCCATGAAGCCCCCACCGTATGTTCCAAATTGGCTACCGCCCAGCCACGCAAATAAGCGCGCGTATCTGGCGGGGCATTACAGACGGCGTCGGCCACCTCAGCGGCGCAAGCTAGCCGCATAATGCGCCCACCGGCATCTAGTCGCTTAATAATGGCCCCGTCCACCTCACCCCATTGAATATCCAGGGCCGCCAGGCGCGGATGATCCCAGCCGATACGCCCACGCCAACGCAGGCCCTGACACAGCTGATATTTAGCCACCCACTCCACACAGTCAGCCACCGTGGAAATATCGCTAGCTAAACCATCCAACACTCTTTGCCACAGCTCAATCACCTGGGCGGCGCTACCAATCTGGCTGGCCTCAAGTCCCCCAAAACGCTCCACGCAGGCAACCTTGACAGCGTCTAACAGCTTTTGTTGAATCTGCAGGGCACTAAAATCTCCCCCCGCCGTGCTCAGCTTGGCTTTCAAAGTCAAGTCACGTGAAACCTTGTGACACTGGGCTACCACGTCACCCACCAGCAGCAGCGGCTGCAAAACCTGCGGCTGGGTTTCTAGCAGCCACAACGCCAGATTAGTGATACCCACCTTCAACAAAATCGGTACATCAAAACGGTTAGCGTCACCGCTGATTACATGGATACGCCGCCAAGCGCGCCCATCGGCGTGGGGCTCATCGCGCATATTTAGCAAGGGCCTAGCATAGGTGGTTTGTAAACCCACACTGGTGTGGATGTAGTCGGCGCGCTGCGAAATCTGGAAGCCGCTTTGCTCGCTGCGCTCACCTAAACCCACCCGGCCGGCGCCAACTACTATTTGGCGGGTAACTAGCACCGTGGCCAGGAGTGAATTAAGCAGGTCCAGGTCCAGGGCGCGGCTAACTAAATAGTTTTCGTGCGCACCCCAAGTAGCGCCCTTACCATCGACATTATTTTTGTAGGCATGCACCTGCACCCCCTCAGCTTTAAGCTGGGCTAGCGCCTGGGCAGCCACCATTTCCCCAGCCCGATCCCACACCATGGCCGCAAATGGGGTGGTGCATTCAGGGCTGGAGTATTCAGGGTGGGCGTGATCCACATAGAAACGCCCCCCATTAGCTAGCACCAGGTTAGTTAGGGCCTGTCTTTGCAGCTGCTTACCGGTACGCAAACTAGCCCCTGGCGGCAGGGCCTGCTCAGCAGCCAGGTCACGCACCACTTCGCCAGCGCCCACCCCGGGCACGCCCCAGTCACACAGTCCACCAGCCAGGCTTTGCCCCGCGCCACCAATCCCCTGGTTTAAACAGGCGCCCGCAGAAAGTGCAGTGGGCGCAGAGGGCTGTCGACAATCAGCGCTGCCCCCTATCTGGCTGCCATCGCTGGCGCTCGCAGGGGCGCTAGGAGCTAGGCTGCCAGGTAAATCAGTTAGTAAAGAAGCGTCAGCTAAATCGCGCGCCAGGCGCCCACCACGCAGGTCAGCTAGGGGATCTTCATCCTCATAATCCCAGCGCACCGCCTGGCTCCAACGCCCTGCCCGCGAAAAGGGTGCATAGGCGGCCACGCTTCGCGCCGACAGCTGCATAGGGTTCATGGCGCAGCCGGGGGCTGAGATACCAAATTCGGTTTCTAAACCCACCATGCGCCGGGCTGGATCTGGCGTGTGCATCAGTGCTTAGCCCGCTTCACACTACGCACCATCACAGGCCTCTCCCCCAGCTGGCGTAGCCAACCCTCAGAGTCAGTGCTGGCGTTAAGCTCTTCTTGTTCACGCCCCGCCTGCGCCACTGCCTCCAGCAGCAAAGAGGTGCTAATGCCACCCTCAGCCCCGGCTAACTCACGTTTAATCGCTAAAGTCTTGGCCCTAGCCACCACCGCCGCCAGGTAGGCACCTGAGATTAGCTCACTGGCGTACACCTTGCGGCAGGCACCATTAACGTAGGTGATTTCCAAAATTTCGTTAGCATGGCTAGAGGCATACAGTGCCTCCACGGTGGCGCCAATCATGATCTGTAAAGCATCTTGTCTGCTGCCGGCACGCGCCAACTCACTAGAGGCAATTGGTAACTGCCCAGTTAGGTGCTTCGCTAAAATCTCGCCAGCAGCAAGCTTATCGGGGCGACCAATATAGATTTTTACATCTAGTCGCCCCGGCCGCAGCACTGCCGGATCAAGCATGTCTTCACGGTTAGTGGCGCCAATAATCACCACATTGTTAAGGGCCTCAACCCCATCTATTTCCGCCAGCATCTGGGGCACAATCGTGCTTTCCATATCTGAAGAAATACCCGAGCCACGCCGGCGCAGCAGCGCCTCCATTTCATCAAAGAAAATCACCACCGGGCGCTGCTCATCAGCTAGACGCCTAGCCTGCTCAAAAATGGTGCGGATTTGGCGTTCGCTTTCACCCACGTATTTATCAAGCAGCTCAGGGCCCTTAATGTTGAAAAATGCGGCCTCGCCTTGCCCCCTAGCATGCGCCAGGGAGGTAGCCACAGCCTTAGCGATAAGGGTTTTACCGCACCCAGGCGGCCCGTACAGCAGCACACCTTTAGGGGCCGAAAGGTTATAGGAGCGATACAGCTGCGGGTGCGTAAAAGGCAGCTCAATAGCATCACGCACAGCGCTAACCGCGTCAGCTAAACCACCAATTTCCTCAAAAGAAATATTGGGGCTGTCGGGCACAATCAAATCCTGCACACCGGTGCGTTCAATTAGGCTCAGCGCCAAGTCTGCCTCCAGATGAGCGCAAAGCATATCCCCGCTACGCAGCGGCTGCTCCAGATTTTCGCGTTGCAAACCGGGCGCCAGTTGCAGCACCTTACTAGAGCCTGAGGAAGTAGTTACCAGCACCCGCTCACTATCGAGGCGCTCGCTGACATACACCGCCTCACCCATATTCATGGGTTCACTTACCCCCACCACCACTTGGGAAGAGTTAATTAGCAGCTGGGCGCCAGCGTCAATCTTCTGCTCGGTAACGCTAGGGTGCACCGCTAAGCGCATACGCCGCGCCCCCACCATGGCCTCTAGCGCCACTAGCTGTTTGTTTTCATAAAACAGCCCCGTACACACCGCATAGCTAAGGGGCGGCTGGCGTAGCTTTTCTAGCTGACTATCAACCTGCTCTAAACGCTGTTTGGCGCGTTTTAAACCCGCCGCCAATCGCTCGTTTTTAGCCGCCAAACTGGCAGCTTCAGCCTGCAACTGGCGTACCTGGCCAACTAGCACTAGCGGGTCAACTTTTGCTCTACCCATGCCTGTGAAAGCTACTCCTTAAAAGCGGGGTGCTGGACAGCGTCTAGCCCCAAAGTTTGTGCTACCTGATCAGTTAGTGCCCCACGGGTACTGGTAGCCTGCACGTTTACTTTAGTGGCGTCGTCGGGCTGCTTAACCAGGCAGTCACGTAGCACCTTGCGCACTTTACGGTCTGTGCTGGTGCGCTCGTCGACGTCGTCGGCCACCCAGTAGCCAGAGTCGTCATAAGCCCCACCCCTACCGGTTTGCCGGCGGCTAAGGGGCTTAGAGCCGGTAGCTAAACGACGCGCCAAAACCAGGAAGCCGGTGTGCCCCACCATGCGGTGATCGGGGCGCACTGCCAAGCCATCTACGTGCCAGCCACGCGACATGGTTTCCCACGCCAGCGGCTCGCTAAAGCTTTGAGTGCCTCGCAGCGCCTCAACCGTGCGCGACATCTGGGTGACGGTAGCCACATAGGCGCAAAATACGCCGCCGGGAGTCAATGCCCGGGCGCTTTGCTCCACGTTCTCCCAGGGCGCCAGCATGTCTAGCACCACTCGGTCAATTGAAGCATCCTCCACCAAATCAGCTACCACCTGGGCAAAGTCACCGCTGTGTAGCTGCCAGGCGCGATGGTGGCGGCCAAACCAGGCGTCAACATTGGCGGCGGCAATGCGGGCAAAGTCTTCACGGCGCTCAATGGAGATAAGTTTGCCTTCTTCCCCAATGGCGCTTAGCAGGCTCATGGTTAGCGCCCCTGAGCCCACCCCGGCCTCTAGCACGCGGGCGCCGGGAAAAATATCGGCCATGGCCACAATATTTCCTGAATCTTTGGGGTAAACCACCTGGGCCCCACGCGGCATAGATAGCACATAGTCGGCTAACAGCGGGCGCATAATCATCAGTTCATGGCCACTAGCGGTTTCAATGACGCTACCCTCGTTTAACCCCACAATTTCACTGTGGTGCAAATTGCCGCGTACCGACTGGAAATAGCCGCCTTCTTCAAGCACAAAGGTGCTCATGCGCTTTTTAGTGTCGGTGATCTGGACGCGCTCACCGTAGCGCAACGGCCCACGCCGCCCGTCTTGGCCCAGGCGCTGCTGGGTGGCGACTTTGGCTACCTCACGCTTGGCTCGAATAACGGTGGCTGCTACCTGATCTAGGGCCGGCTCAGCCTCGGGGGGCTGGGGGGTGTTTTCGATTTCCTCACTCATCCCCACCAGTGTAAGGGCTACCTAATTGCCACCAGTATTGCTGGGACATAGGTCACTAGCTTGCTAGCTAATAGGGAAATAGTGCGCCAACCTTAAAACTAAAGGAGGCTAGGGTTTGTTAATTTTGTAGGTATGGATGGGCATTTAGATACTTCACCCAAAACCACTACGGCCGACGGCGCCGCAGGCTCGGGCACCGCTGCAGCCGACGGCGCCGCAGGCTCGGGCCCCCAGCCCAGCTTGAGCCCCAGCCCTGCGGGCGGCAAACGCAACGCCCTGTCTCCCTCGCGGGTAAAAGATTTTAAGCAGTGCCCGCTGCTGTTTAGGTTTCGCTGCGTAGATCGCCTTGAAGAGCCCGGCTCCTTGGCCACCCACAAGGGCACGGTGGTACATGCGGTGCTCGAAGACCTATTTGATCTACCTGCCGCCCAGCGCACCGAAGCTGCCGCCCAGGCCATGCTTGAGCCCCACTGGCAAGCCCATCGCCAGGCTAACCCAGCGGTTATGGATCTATTTGCTGACCCCAGCCAGGTAGAACCCTGGTTGGAGCAGGGGCGCGCACTTATTTCTAACTACTTCCGCATGGAACTGCCTCAGCGCCTAGAGCCGGCTCAGCGTGAGCTGTTCGTGCAGGCTAAAACCGATTCAGGGCTGCTACTGCGCGGCTTTGTGGACCGGCTAGATGTGGCCCCAAATGGGGCTATGCGGGTAGTTGACTATAAAACCGGTAAAGCCCCCGCCCCGCGTTTTATCGCTGAAGCCCTATTTCAGCTGCGTTTTTATGCGCTGGTGTTAAAGCGGATGCGCGGGGTTATGCCGGCGCGTTTGCAATTGCTTTACCTTAAAGACACCAAAACGCTAAGCCACGACCCTCACCCTAGTGAACTTATCGAGGTTGAGGAGCAATTAGAGCAAACTTGGAACGAAATTTTTGCCTGCGCCCAGCGTCAGTATTTCCCACCGCGTAAAAGTGTTTTATGTGGCTGGTGTGCTCACCAGGAGTTTTGCCCATTATTTGGGGGTAAAGAGCCCCAGATGCCAGTAGAGAAGTTGAGTTACATGCTCAGCGCCCATGACTAAATTGCTAACCTTTGCCTATGGAGTATCGCCAGTTAGGACGCAGTGGGTTACGGATCTCTTCGCTAGGTCTGGGCACAATGACATGGGGCAACGACACTGATGCCACTAGTGCCCGTGAACAGCTGGAATTATTCGTAGATAAGGGCGGCACACTGGTTGATACGGCTGCCTCATATGTGGGTGGCGACAGTGAAAAGCTGCTGGGCCAATTGCTGGCTAAGCACATTTCGCGCCGTGAAGTGGTGTTGGTGTCTAAGGCTGGGGTGCGTTCGTGGCGTACCGGTAAGCGTAGCGCGGTTACTGACGCTGGGCGCGGCACGCTGCTAGACACGCTCGATGATTCTTTGGCACGCTTGGGCACTGACCACCTGGATTTGTGGCTGGTGCAGATCCCCGACTACTACACGCCCATGGAGGAGACAGCCTCGGCTTTAGAGATCGCTGTGCGTAGTGGTCGTACCCGCTATGTGGGGGTGTCTAACTATCCTGCCTGGGCTGCGGTGCATATGGCTGATCTGCTTGGTAGCGCTATTGGTATGGCCGGGGTGCAAACTGAGTATTCCCTGCTTAACCGTAGCGCTGAGCAGGAGTTGATTCCTGCCGCCCAGGAGCTGGGTTTTGGGATTATGGGCTGGTCTGCTTTGGGGCGCGGGGTGCTTACCGGCAAGTACCGTAACGCCACTCCCCCCGACTCGCGTGGTGCCTCGGCGCATTTGGCTGGGTTTGTGGCCCCGTATTTGAACGACGACGCCGCCCGCGTGGTTAATGCGGTGGCGACGGCGGCTGCGGGCTTAGAGCGTAGCCCACTTGAGGTGGCTTTGGCTTGGGCGCGTGGCAGTGATGGGATTGACTGTTCGATAGTTGGCGCGCGCAACACCCACCAGCTGCGCGACATACTGGCGGCTGCAGACCTGCAGCTAGAGCCTCAGATCCGACATGTGTTAAACGAGGTTAGTTAGCCCGTTTGGGGGCCTCATCCTCGTCGTCCTCGTCTTCGTCTATGTCTTCGTCGTCGTCAAAGTCTTCGACGTCGTAGTCTTCGTCCTCGTCGTCTTCGTAGTCTTCTTCATCAAAGTCATCGTCTTCATCAGCGTCGACGATGTCTAAGGGAAGCTCAATACCAAAGGCGGTGAACAGGGCGTCGTCGTAGGTGAAGAAGGCGTCAGCGAGACGGTCTTCAGCGGCGATTACTGCCGGCGAGAATTCGTCGCCGGTGGAGGATGCTTCAAAGTGTTGCTCTAAAGCGGCAATGAGTCGGTTAAGTGCTGCGCGCGGATCTGTAGCCATATGCCAAGGTTAGCGAGATTTTCTCCCCCGCGCAGCGATTAGGTAATAATCAGTTGTAGTTTGCCGGCTGTAATTTGTGCCTTGGCCAGGGGATATTAACCCCGGGCCAAGGCACAAAAGCTGCTTTTACTCGTTTAGACCTAGCTGCTCGCGCACAAAGTCCACAAACAGGTCTTCACCCTTGATGCGGCTGGTTTCTTCAGGGCCAACCACCACGCGTACGCCGTCGCGCAGAATCTGGGAGGCGCCGCCGTCGGGGCCCAGGGGTAAAATCATCCATTCTTTAGCCGGGCGGTAGCGCTTGGTGGGTGCGCCGCCAGCAATAATGGATTTGATGTTGGTAGCTACCACTTCGGCGTGTGCGCGGGCGGCGTCGGCGCGCTTAGATTCACGCACGTCGGTTAGGTCGCCGATAGCCCACACGTGGGGGTGGTCGATTACGCGCAGGTATTCATCCACCCGGATAGTGCCGTCATAGTGGCGGATGTCGGCGTAGGACTGGCCTAGGAAAGAGCTGGCCACTCGCGCCCCATAGGCGCGGAACCAAATGTCGGCTTCAATGGTGCGCCCAGCCTTGGTTTCCACAGTGAAGGGAGACAAGGTGGCCACATCAGTGGAAGGCAAGTAGGCCAGTTTGTCGCCGGTAATGATTTCTACGCCGCGATCAAGTAGCTGGGCGCGGATGGCTTCACGCAGTTCACTCTTGTAGTCGCTGGAGCACAAAATATCGTCGGCGCTCTCAACCATAATTACGTGCAGGTCAGGGAAGGCGGAGGTGATTTCACCAGCTAGCTCCACCCCCACTGCGCCGGCACCCAAAATCAGTACCCGCCTGGCAGCCGCTAGGGCGTCATTGGTGCGGGCAATGCGGGCCTTGGCCACCGCTGAGGGTGAATCCATGTGCTTAGCCGGGAAGGGGTAGGCCGTCCCGGTAGCCAAAATCAGCTGGTCAGCTTCGATTACCTGGCCATCGGAGGTGCGCACGGTGGTGCCATCTACGCTCATGGCGGTGGCGTGAACTACGCGACCATTTTTAAGCAGGTGGTCGTAGGGCAAGAAGATTTTTTGTGCCCAGTCAGGGTCAACCGTGGCGCGCAGCGCTGCCGCATGGTTAACGAAAGTGTCTTTTTGTTCGATCAGAGTTACTTCGGCACACTCGTCTAGGGCTTTAGCCGCAGTGATACCGCCATAGCCACCACCGACAATAGTGACGCGAACCATAATACTTCTCCCGGGTAATAGGTTGGGTGGCCATGCCGCGTCGCTTGCGGCGGCCTTAGTTAAAGCCTAGCGCACCTAGGCCTTAAGTCCACGGTTTTGCTGAAGCCTAGTTGTGCGCTTAGCCTCAGCCATGCAGCGAAAAGACCGACTTTAGGCCGGCTACAAGCTTACTTAAGGCTGCTACGAGCTTACTCATCGGATGATCAATAGAGTCATATCTACGCCGCAGCCATAGGCCAATTAGCGCCCCTAGCGCTGAAAGCTGCATTAGCACTGAAGGCGACACCACCTGGCGCGGGTACAGCTCACTAAAGTATTTCATTGTAATGGGGTCCAGGTTAACTATAGAAAGCCTTATTAACTCATCGCTAATGTCTTCAAGCAGACGTTGGTTTCCCTCATAATCGAACGTTAACCAGGCAAGTAGCATGGCTACCAGTGCCACCAGCGGATAGGCAAAGTGGGGCCTTATCTCGCGCACTATAAACCCACAGATAAAAGTCAACAGCAACATGGACCCTCCCAGCAGACCAAATTCTGCTACGCGTACCAGCGCCAGTAACCACCACTGGGGCCTGGTATCTAAGGCCTCAAAAGAGTTAGTCCTTTCAAACACCTCGTTATAAACCATCAGGCCACAGAAGTAGAAGAACCCAATCCAAGATACATATACGATACAGATAAAGGCAGAAGTATTCGTGCCATCGTTGAAATAGGGAACAGGGTCAGGGCCATCTGCAGCAGTCTTTTTATGGCTTACTCGCTTTGGGGCATCGCTTTCAGCGCCAGAGGATTTTCTAGCCTTCTGCTCTACCTGCTCCACAGTGTCAAACGCCTTGCTAATTTCTGCCGGATCCACCAGGGCCTGCTCACAGTCAGCAAAAGCTTGCGTTAACTGCCTTTTTGCAGCTAGCGCCGCCGGTGAAACTTCATCGGCGGCGCTAGCAGCTTGATACTGCCTAAGAGCAGCAATTAAACGGTCAAGTGAGGCTCCAGGGTCAGTCTCCATGTCCTAACCATAGCCTCATGTATGTGCCTAGGCACATATTTAGGCTAAACCACGGCGCTTGAGTAGGTGCTCCAAGCTGGGCTTACGTCCTGCAAAGCGCTGGTAGCTAAGAGCCGCCTCGCGGCTGTCGCCACGGCTGAGGAACTCATCGCGGAAACGCTGACCAGCCTGGCGGTTAAGTCCGCCGTCGTTGTCAGCCTCAATGCCAATCGCGCCCAGGCCGGCAGTGCGGAACCAGGCCACCGCGTCGGCGTCCATAACTTCGCTCCAAATGTAGGCGTAGTAAGCGGCGTCGTAGCCCCCACCAAAGGCGTGGGAGAAGTAGGCGGTGCGGTAACGCGGCAGCACTAGGGCGTCGTCGATACCAGCCTGGGCTAGTGCCTGGTGTTCAAACTCCTCCACCTGCTCAGCCTCGGTGGGTACCTGCTCGGGGGCAAGCTGGTGCCAAGCCTGGTCTAGCAGGGCCGCGCCTAGGTATTCGCTGGTCATGTAGCCCTGGCCGAAACTACCCTGGGCCCGCAGCTGCTCTAGCAGGTTGGCGGGCATAGGCTCACCGGTTACGTGGTGGCGGGCGTAGCGGGCCAGTACCTGGGGGTGCAGCGCCCAGTTTTCGTTAACCTGAGAGGGGAACTCCACCACGTCACGGGCTACGTTAGTGCCGTTAACTGACGGGTAGTAGGTAGCCCCAAACATGCCGTGTAGGGCGTGACCAAACTCGTGGAAGCAAGTAATTACATTGTCCCAGCTAAGCAAGGTGGGTCCAGAAGCAGGCTTGGTGATGTTTAGGCAGTTAATGATGATCGGCTTGGTGTCAGTCAAGGCGCCAGGCTCATTAAAAGTATTCATCCAGGCGCCACCGGACTTACCGGCGCGGGCGTAGTAGTCACCCACAAATAGCGCCAGCACACTGCCGTCAGCTTCGCGCACTTCCCATACGCGCAGGTCGGGATCATACATGTGTGCAGCCAGGTCTTCACGCTCATGGAAGGTGATGCCGTAGAGGCGGTTGGCAGCAAAGAAAACACCGTCAATGACGTTATTTAGCTCCAGGTAGGGGGCCAAAATCTCGTCATCCACACCGAACAGTTCTTTACGTTCGGCTTCCTCATAGCGCAGCCAGTCTGCGGTGGTGAACTCGACGCCGGGCTCAGCCTTAGCCATGCGCTGGGCTAGACGCTGTCCATCACGGCGGGCGTTGGCCATAGCCGGGCCAGCCAGGCGCGCAAGCATGGCGTTTACAGCCTGCGTGGTTTTAGCTGCAGATTCTGCGGCAACACTAGCGGCGTGGTGTTCAAAACCCAACAGCTGGGCGCGCTGGGCGCGTAGCTTAGCTAGCTGCTCAACGATCTGACGGGTATCACGCTCGCCCCCAAAGTTACGGCTCTTAGCCTTGTTAAGTAGGGCTACGCGCTCGTCGTGGCTTTCTAGCGTGGCCAGCTGCGGGGTCAGAGTAAAGTTGGCTACCCCACTGGCGTGGATTTCGTCAGTGACCAGGGTGTGGAAACGCGCCGAAAGCTTAGTGATGGCGGCGTTTAGTTCACGCAGTTTAGCCAGGTCTTGGCCTTCTAGGGCGACGCCGTCGCGCTCAAATTCTTCTACCGCCAAGGTGATTACGCGCTTGGTTTCCTCATCAAATTCCTGGCCTGACTGGGCCAGCTGCTTGTAGCGACGATACATGCGTGCATCTAGCGAGTAGGCGTCTGAGTGCTCGCTCAGTTCGGGAGCTAGGCGCTCTTCTAGGTCATCTAGATCCGGGCAGTAGGTGGCTGAAGTTAGTGCACCTAGAGCGATTAGGGCGCGCTCAAGTAGGGCGCCGCTAAGTTCGCAGGCCACCACGGTGTTGTCAACGGTGGGCGGCTGCGGGTTGGTGGCGATAGCTTCCCACTGGGCACGCTGCTGACGCATACCGGCGCGGATAGCGGGTTCAAAGTCTTCATGCTTTAGCACGCTAAAGTCAGGTAGGCCTAGTTCCAGGCTCCAGGGCTTAGCTAGCGGGTTAGCCGGGTCGAGATCGGCCTCCATAGCTGCGATAGTGGCTGAGAAAAGTTCACTCATGTACCTATGTTGGCACACTTGCTCGCTACATATTCGTAATCTTTTGGCGTCGTGGGTGCAATTGAGTGCATTAGCGCCCCGACGGCGCCACAAGCTCTGGCTGAGTCGCCTCTGCTTTGGGTTAGCTCACTAGCGGTTTAGCCAGCGGTCACGCCCCCAGTGGAATAGGTGGCGCAGCCCTAAACCAAGCAGCGCCCCCATCCCAGCGCAGGGCAAGGCGTAGCGACTAACTTCCCAGTAGGCGATATCGAGCATCAGCGCGCCGTGGAAGAAAGTGCGCGTGGCGTCTTCAAAAAACAGCATCACCCAGGTGGTTAGCAGCGCCATGGCCACCACAAAGGGGTAGGAAATAAACGCGCGCACCTGGCGAATCTTTGGCCCGGCACAGAAAAACACAGCTAGCAGCATAAATGGGCCCAGTGAGCCGACCCCGGTGAAGGAATCTAGGAACTGTAGCAATCCTAGTGGGATACGGATTTGGCCCACCGGGGTGTACAGATAAGAGTGCACCACCATATACACAATTAGGGTTACTACCTGCGAAAACGTAAACCAGGCGGCGTATTTAGCCAGGGCTAGCCAGGTAGGTACCTGCTCATCTTGCGCCGGGCCAAAGCCAACCGCATGTGAAAAATCAGGGTCGACGGCGTCGTCGTAAGTTACGTTGTCGGGCAAGTGATAGCTGGCCCCCGTAGTGCTGGTATTACCCAATTCTCCCCCTGTAATGCCTCGATGCCCTTATCCTAGTTCAGTGCTGGTGGATTTAACTATTTAGCCAGATTATCCTCAAAATGTCAGCTATTTAGGAGTCAGTTATGAGTGCGTGTCCTACCCTACCGGTTATGGTCTGCCTGGCACGCATTGTCAGCCAAGGTTTAGTGCCAGCTACCAGCGCCACTAACGTAGTGCAGGCAGTTAACAATCTGCTGGCGGTGCAAGGCCAACAGGTTTCAGCCCTACCCCACGCCTTATTGGAGCGCACCCCGGACGCAAAGTTCAGCGATGTAACCACAGCTTTTAACCAGTTAGAGTTGGTGCGCTCGCGACCCATGCGCGGCACCGTACATATCACTAGCGCCGCTGACTACCACTGGCTTCGGCTAACCCTAAATCAGCGCTCCAACTATAGTTTGCGCAATCAGTCGATCCTAGGGGGCATTAGTGAAACTGACCTAGAAAGAGCCTGGCAGCTGGTTAAAACCCACACCCCCACGCAGGGAATTAGACGCAAAGACATGTTTGCCCTGTGGGTGCAAGCGGGCCTGGCCGTTAAAGCCCAAAATGCCACTTCTCCCCAAGCTCCCGCCTCACCGCAAGCAAGGGTTAACCGCTGGTGCAATTTGATGATGTGGCAGCTGGATCGAGAAGGTCTAGTAGTGGAGGCTCCTATGGGCACCAATGAGCATCGTTTCATTGACGCCACCTGCCTACCTGCCGCCACCAGTGCGGCTAGTGGCTTTAAATTTGATCCAGCTGATCTGCGCGCGGCGCGTATGGAAGTAGCTAGGCGCTACGCCTATGGGCACGGCCCTGTAAGCGTAGCTGATCTGGCTCGTTGGGCCGCTTTACCGGTAACTCAGGCCCGCCAAGCCCTAGAAGATGCAGTTAGTAACAGCGAGCTAATTGTCCGCGTAAAAATCGAGGAAAATACATTTACTCCCGCTGCGCCACCTAAAGCTGTCAAAGAGTATAATCAGCTGTTATATATGCGCGCAGATTTACCTGATCTGTTAGCAGATAATCTATCCCAGGCCCGCAGGTTAATTTATTTACCCGCTTTTGATGAGCTGCATGTAGGCTACCGTAACCGCACCTGTCTTACTGATGAAGCAGGTGAAAAGCTTATTTGTCCTACCGCTAACGGTTTATTTAGGCCCTTAATTGTTAATAATGGCCGACTTATCGCGGTACGGCCGGCATCTAGCGGGGTTATCTGGTTAGACAAACCCACCCCTTACATGGACAAACGAGTAAATAAACTAGTCGACAATAGGTTAGAAAGTTTACAATAGGTCATAAGCTTGACCCCTTTCCCTAGGACTCCAAAATGTCAGCCCTTACTATTTTTCACACCGGCAGCGTTATCGTTGATGAAGCTTTGCTCTACCGTCGTCCCAGCGACCACCCGTTAGCTTGGACCCACCTGCTACGCGATGAGTCACGGTTAGTTGAGGTACCGGTATCGTGTTACCTGCTTGAGGGCCCCCATGGGCGCTTGCTCATTGACACCGGCTGGCACCCAGATAACCGCACCAAACTAGGCCAAATAGCTAACCTACGTCAGCAATACTTAGCTAAAAGGGCAGTTTTACCGCAAGGCCAGGCTATTGACGAGCAGCTAGCGAAAATGGGTATTAGCCCTAAAGATCTTGACCTAGTGATGCTCTCACACCTGCACTGCGATCACGCTGATGGTTTGCGGCTAGTTAAAGACGCCCCCGGCATTATGGTCTCTAAAGCTGAGTGGTGCGCCGCCAAACGAGACCACCTACGCTACCTGCCCCACCAGTGGAAACATGTAGCTATCAACACCTATCCGTGGAACACCAAAATTGGTCCTTGGGATGCAGGATTTGACGTCTATGGGGATGGCTCCGTGGTTACAGTGGCCCTACCAGGTCACTCCTATGGGCTAACTGCCACCATTATTCGCTCTTCTAACATTTCCAGCTCCGACCCGGCCCGCTGGGTACCTAATGCTTCTGGCAACAGCGTCCACGACGGGCGCGAGTTCGTTTTGCTTACCTCCGACGCCGGCTATGGGCGCCCCTCCCTAGAAGAGGATCTACGTCCCGGCGTGGTTATCAAGGCCGGCTGGGCGCGCCGCTCCCTGGACTGGATTCGCCAGGTGTCTAAAGACCCGCGCTGCCTACGTGTAATTGCCAGCCACGACCCTGAAATTATTCCTGGAACTATACAGCTCTAGAGCGGCCCTAAATCGGCTAAAGCCCCAGTTTGACTGATTTAGTTGGCACTTTCTAGCGCGCCTTTAAGCACCCTAGCGCAGTTTTAAACACGCCAATTTAACGTTTGTTCCGCCGGCCCAGGGCCGGCGGGAGGCGTTTTTGTGGAGGTTTTAAAGTTTGTAGAGATCAGCCTGGTTTCACCAGCTGTGGGCAGCTTGAGCTGGCCCTATGGTTTAGGCGTCAATGCGCTCGCGGTCTACCTCATCAGCGCTGTCGATAATAAACTCGCGCCTAGGCGCCACACTTGAACCCATAAGGAGCTCAAAGGTGGATTCGGCCAGTTCCACCGCCGCCTCATCAGCTAGCGTGATTCGGCGCAGCATCCGGTGTTGGGGTTCCATAGTGGTTTCAGCCAGCTGGTGGGCGTCCATTTCACCTAGACCCTTATAGCGTTGGGGTTCTTTAAAAGTGCGCCCCTGCTTTTCTAGCTTGCCTAAAGTGCTAACCAGCTCTTCATCAGAGTAGGTGTAGATAATTTCTTTCTTCTTACGTCCCTTAGCGCTGACCTCAATGCGGTGCAGCGGCGGTACCGCAGCGTAAACCCGCCCCGCCTCAATCATGGGGCGCATATAGCGGAAGAACAGCGTCAGCAGCAAGGTACGGATATGGGCGCCGTCGACGTCAGCATCAGTCATCAAAATAACCTTGCCGTAACGGGCTGAGGAAATATCGAAGGTGCGTCCACTGCCAGCCCCTACCACCTGGATGATGGCGGCGCATTCAGCGTTATGCAGCATATCGGCGGCGGAAGCCTTTTGCACGTTAAGGATCTTGCCACGAATAGGCAGCAAAGCCTGGTTTTCGCTGTTGCGCGCATTTTTGGCGGTACCCAGCGCCGAGTCACCCTCAACGATAAACAGCTCGGATGTGGCCACGTCGTCGCTACGACAGTCAGCTAACTTAGCGGGCAGGGTGGAAGTTTCCAGCGCAGTTTTACGGCGGGTAATTTCCTTATGCATCCGGGCACTTACGCGCGCACGCATCTCCCCCACAATTTTTTCTTGCAGGGCCCGCGCCTGGGCTTTAAGGTCACGCTTGGGGCTGTTAAGCAGAGCGGTTAGCTCTTTTTCCACCACTGCGGCCACAATGGCTCGCACCGGGGCAGTGCCTAGAACTTCTTTAGTTTGCCCCTCAAACTGCGGCTCGGGCACGCGCACGGTAACCACTGCGGTCAGGCCAGCTAAAACGTCGTCTTTTTCAATTTTGCCGTCGCGCGAGTTTAGTTTTAAGGCGCGCGAATTGGCGCTGATCTGTTTGCGCATCACCTTAACTACGGCCTGCTCAAAGCCGGTTAGGTGGGTGCCGCCCAGGGGCGTGGCAATAATGTTTACAAAGGAACGCTCACAGGTGTCGTAGCCGATCCCCCAGCGTAGCGCCACATCCACCTGGCAGGTGCGCTCCACCTCTACCGGACGCAGATGTCCGCGCTCGTCAAGCTGCTGGACAGTCTCGTTATAGGTACCCTGGCCGGTGAGGCGGAAAGTATCGGTCACTGAGCCGTCTTTCGCCAGGTAGTCAACAAAGTCGGCAGTGCCCCCCAAAGCCAGGTAGGTTTGGGGACCGGTGGGTTTGCGGGCGTCAGTCGCGTCAGTTTCATTGTCGACGACGACGCTGGCTCGCTCATCGATTAGCCGCAGGCTCAGCCCGGGCACCAAAAACGAAGTTTGGCGCAGCCGCGAGGCTAAAGCGGCGCCGTCGTAGTCATTGGGGCTAGGGAAAATCTGCCGGTCAGCCCAGTAACGCACCCGCGTGCCGCTAACCCCACGCTTAACCTTACCCACAACCCGCAGTTCACTGGCCTCATCGAAGGCAGTAAAGGGGCTGTTGGGGCTCATGCCGCTTGAATCATCAAAGATTCCTGGCTCACCGCGCCTAAAACTCATGGCGTAGGTTTTGCCGCCGCGATCTACCTGCACATCCATGCGGGCAGACAGGGCGTTAACCACTGAGGCGCCCACCCCGTGCAAACCGCCGGCAGCGCCATAGAGGCCGCCGCCAAATTTACCGCCGGCATGCAACTTGGTGTAAACCAGCTCCACTCCGCTCAGCCCAGTGGAAGGCTCAGTGTCTACCGGCACCCCACGCCCGTCGTCACGCACCTCAATTGAGCCATCTGTATGCACAAATACGTCAATATTTTTGGCGTAACCTTCAAGTGCCTCGTCAACGGCGTTATCTACTATTTCCCAAACGCAATGCATCAGTCCACGCTGATCGGTAGAACCGATATACATGCCTGGACGCTTGCGAACCGCTTCTAGGCCTTCTAAAACGGACAGATGACGAGCGGAGTAGGCAGGGGCTTCGGACACGTGTACAACCTATCTGATTGCGCCAATTAATGCATATTGCGGGTGTATCTGTGGGTGAACACACTGCGCCAACAGCAAAAATAGGGCTTTAGAAGGACAAAATCTTAAAAACCTATGTTGGTATTAAGTCATGAATGTTAGCAGCGTATTGAATCAGTCAGGTAGCCAGGCGGTTGAGCCGCTCAATGTGGCAGACCGCTGCGACCTTTGCGGGGCGCGCGCTTACATGCGCGCGGTGCTAATGAACGGGCCGCTACTGTTTTGCGCCCACCACGGCAAGGCCAATTTGGAGGCGCTGCGCGCCCAGGCTTTGCGCATTGATGACTTCACCGACCAGCTCGACTGAGCCCCAACCATTGCTCGACTGAGCCCCAACCATTGACTGATCAACAACCAAAGTAAAGCGGCCCCCTAGCTAACAGCTAGGGGGCCATCTTCTAGTATCAGTCCAGGTAGTCGCGTAACACCTGGCTGCGTGAGGGGTGGCGCAGCTTGCTCATGGTCTTAGATTCGATCTGGCGGATACGCTCACGGGTTACCCCGTAAACCTTACCGATCTCATCTAGGGTCTTGGGCTGGCCGTCGGTTAGACCAAAGCGCATAGACACCACGCCAGCTTCACGTTCAGAGAGGGTATCAAGCACTGCGTGCAGCTGCTCTTGCAGCAGGGTGAATGATACGGCGTCTGCGGGCACAACCGCCTCGGAGTCCTCAATCAGGTCACCAAATTCGCTGTCGCCGTCTTCACCTAGCGGAGTGTGCAGTGAGATGGGTTCACGCCCATACTTTTGCACTTCAATGACCTTTTCTTCGGTCATGTCAAGCTCTACAGCCAGTTCAGCCGGGGTAGGTTCACGCCCTAGATCCTGCAGCATCTGGCGCTGGACGCGGGCCAGCTTATTGATTACCTCAACCATGTGCACCGGGATACGGATGGTGCGAGCCTGGTCAGCCATGGCGCGGGTGATGGCCTGACGGATCCACCAGGTGGCATAGGTGGAGAACTTGTAGCCCTTGGTGTAGTCAAACTTTTCTACAGCGCGGATTAGACCCAGGTTGCCTTCCTGGATCAGGTCCAAGAACAACATACCGCGGCCGGTGTAGCGCTTAGCTAGCGAAACCACTAGACGCAGGTTAGCTTCTAGCAGGTGGTTCTTGGCGCGTTGACCGTCCTGGGTAATCCAGTACAGCTCACGGCGGTATTTGCTGGTCAGCTCAGCGGATTTGTCAGCCAGGATGTGCTCAGCGTAAAGGCCAGCCTCAATACGCTTGGCTAGCTCCACCTCTTGGACGGCGTTAAGTAGGGCGACTTTACCGATCTGCTTGAGGTAGTCCTTAACCGGGTCGGCGGTAGCACCAGCGGTGACTACCTTCTGTGCCGGCTCGTCACCCTCATCAGAGTCGTTAACGGTGTAGCCCTTTTTCTCTTCCTTTTTAGAGCGCTTGCCCTTCTTCTTGGCGTTAGCCTTTTCGGCTTCTTCCTGACGCACGCGCTCTAGGTCACCGGTTAGAGCAGCAATGGAGGGCTGCATTTTGATGCCCTTAATTACCCAACCACGGAATACCAGACCGTTTTGGGTTAGGAAGTCGCGAGCCACCATGGGGGCTGAGCCCTTGTAGATGAAGCGCGGTACCGGGCCGTGACCGTAGGGGGCCAGGGTGATGGGCTCTTCCAAGGTGCCGTCGCCAACGAGTTCCAGATCCTTAACCACAGTGTGCGAGCGCACAAACAGGGTGGAGCCGGGGGCTAGACGGATGTTTTTGAAAGCGGCAGGAGTGTTGAACGGTGACTTTTTAGAGCCGTCACCATTGTTTTCCAGATTTACATCCAGGTAGTAGTCGCGCTTTTCAGGAGCGGGAGCCGGCGCGGGCTCATCGTAGTCGTCGCTCTCCTCATCGGCGTCCTCGTCAGAGTCCTGTTCAGAATCTTCTTCAAAGTCCTCGTCTATCAAGGCTTCTTCAAGGGATTCGTCGTATTCCTCGTCCTCCGGGTCGAATTCCAGTTCGGCATCAACCGGCTTGCGACTAGCTTTATTGGGAGCCACGGACATCCTTTCGCGCACCAAAACATCGACAACAGGGGCAATTTTGCCACTATCTTGGGGTACAACCCCGCTAGTTTAGCTTTTATTCCCGCCGTTTCCTATTTTGGTTACGCAATGTGGCAACGCTAGTCGAGCTTAGTGGTGTAGGTGACTACCGGGCAGGGGGCTTCAAGCAGCAGGCGCTGGGCGTTAGGACCTATATTCATACCGCCGCAACGTGAGCGGTGAGCCAAACCAATCACCACGTAGGAGGCGTGGTTTTCGCGGGCTACTTCCAGCACGAACTCGCTTACATCCTTACCGCGTGGGCAGGGCTGCACCGCGTAGTCCAGATCTTCTTGACCGAGCGCATCATGAAGCACTTCCATCACCTGGCTGTCCACAGCCAGATCGTCACCGCGATGCTTTTGGGCATATACGCACAGCAGTTTTTCGTCTAAAAGTTTGGCCAAATTCACTGCTTCAACTAAGGCTGCCCGTGATTCCAAGGTCCCGTGATAGCTCATGATGACGGCCATTTTTTGCACCTCGTTTTGTATTATCACTAGTCAAAGGCTATTTGACTACTCGTTCAGCGTACTACAAAGCCAGCACGGTACCACAAATGTGACTGATCGTCTATCGTGTAGCCATGAGCGATCTGCCGGCACACCTAGCTAATCTCCGCCCCTATTTTGATACTCAGGTATCTGAGCGTCTTGGCAGGTATGCCGATTCGTGGCGCAACACGCCGGCACTAGATGAAGTTTTTACCATACTTTCTGGTGCCCTGGAAGGTGGTAAACGTATGCGCGCCATCCTGGGCGCTATTGGCTACGCATACGCCAGTGAGTTTGGGGCTTACAAACTGGCTTTAATGTCACCCCAGGCAGCAGCCCTGGGAGCGGCGCTAGAGTTTTATCAGGCTAGCGCCTTGGTGCACGACGACGTCATTGATCACGCCTTAACCAGGCGCGGGCAAGTAGCCACTCACATAGCCTTTTCCAAGCTACACGGTGATAACGGCTGGCGCGGCAGTGACAGTGATTTTGGTCAGGCCGCAGCGATTTTGGCGGGCGACGCCCTACTAGCCTGGGCTGGCGACTTGGTCACACAGGCTAGTGAGGTAACTGGAAACTACGGTGCTGTTAATGCTTTTAACCACATGTGCGCAGAGGTGGCACTAGGCCAGTACCTAGATGTGCGAAGCGAAAACCTGCCCTTAAACGGATCAGATGGCGAGCAAATGGTGGCCCAGTCGCTAGCGGTTATCAAACACAAGTCGGCGCGCTACTCGGTGGCCTGCCCGTTGATTATTGGCGCACTACTAGCAGGTGCCGCCCCGGCCAGCCCGACAGTAAAAACCCTAGAAACTTACGGCGAAAACGTGGGCGCCGCCTTCCAGCTACGCGACGATGAGCTGGGTGTGTTTGGTTCCTCTAAAGTCACCGGCAAGCCCGTTGGCGGAGACATTCGTGAAGGTAAACGCACCGTTTTGGTGGGGCTTACCTGGCAGCTAGCAGACGCTAACGGACGCGCCCTACTAAGCGACGTCGTGGGCAACCCAAACGCATCTGAGATGCAAATCGCAGCTGTGGCGGACCTAATGAAGGACTGCGGGGCCTACCAAAAGCACGAACAACTTATCAACGACTACCTAACACATGGTTTAGCTTGCCTTAGCCATGACGCTCTGGGGGCCTCAGTTATCGCTGATTTGCAGGTTTTAGCTCAAGTTTTAACCATTCGCCAAGCTTAAATTCACCAATTTCCCAGCTGCAGGCCATGCATAGAATTTGTTAACCCCCTAGACTAGGGCACGTGAGTAAAGATTCCGTTTTAGGCCAGGTTCTAGATGAGCGCTATGAGGTGCGCGCACGCTTGGCACAGGGCGGAATGGCTGTCGTCTATCGCGGTTATGACCACCGCCTAGGGCGCGAGGTAGCCATTAAGGTTATGCACTCGCACCTGGCTGATAATGAAGCTTTCGTGTCACGTTTTAAGCGTGAAGCCCATTCAGCCGCGCAGCTATCGGATGCGGGGATCGTTGCCGTCTACGACCAAGGCAAAACCCCCTCCGGACGCCCATATCTGGTGATGGAACTGATCGATGGCATTACCATGCGTAAGTTCATCGCCACTCGTGGCTATACGCTTGGACGCGCCATTGAGCTAACCAAGCAGCTACTTTCCTCCCTAGAAACCGCCCACCAAATCGGCATTATCCACCGCGATATCAAGCCCGAAAACGTCCTGCTACCCACTAACGGTAAAACCGCCAAGGTAGCCGACTTTGGTCTGGCCCGCGCCGCCGACGCTATCACCGCCACCGCTACCGGCACGGTTATGGGGACCGTAGCCTATATGTCCCCTGAGCTGGTGCGTACCGGTAAGGCCGGCACTAGCGCCGACATATTTGCGGTAGGCGTTACCTTCTATGAGCTACTAACTGGTACGCAGCCTTTTACTGCTGACACCCCGGTTCAGGTAGCTTTACTCAACGTAAATGAGCCCATTCCGGCTCCCTCCAAGCTAGTGCCTTGGCTACCACCGCAGATCGACGAGATTGTCAGCGCGCTAACCAACCATGATTTAAATATTCGCCCCGCCAACGCCACTAAGGCTTTAGAGTTGGTCGAGCGGTTAGTGGACACTATTCCGGCCAATGTGCTCAAGCACGATTTGGATTCTGAAGAAAGCCACACTCTGGTAGACCCCATGCCGGTCTCTAGCCAGCATGTGGCTGGGGTAAATGTGGGGCTAAACCAGCCTGGTGCGCCGGTTGCTGCAATGTCGGCTTATTCTGCCGCTTCAGCTCCCTCCAACTTCTCTGCTACCAGCGGTAACAGTGGGCAGTACAGCACCCCCAGCTACTACTCCACCCCCACCTACCAGCCTCAGATGCCCGCTATGGCTGATACTGGGTGGCAGCAAAGCTATAGCGACGACGACGATGAGGGCCTGCGTCGACGTGGCCTGCTGGTGGGTATCCCTACCGCACTGGCACTGGCCGGACTGGCTGGAATTGGCGCCTACATTTTGGCTAGCCCCGATAAACCCACTCAGGTTTCAATTCCTGACGTAACCGGTAAAACCCAAGACGATGCGGTAACCGCCCTAGACGATGTAGGTCTAAAAGCTGCCGGTATTTCAGCCAGCTCTAGCACTGTGCCCAAGGGCCAAGTAATTAGCCAGCAGCCTACTGCCGGTACTACCGCCAAAACCGGTGATACGGTCACCCTAACCATTTCCAGCGGCAGCTAGGACAGCTAGGCTGTGGGTTTTTGGCGCCCGCGCGCCAAAAACCCACCCTGCACCAAAGCGTTGAGCCCACGGCAAGCCGTGGGCTCAAAACTTTAGGTGGCTTTAGCTACGCAGCATTTCTGCCACTTCAAAGGCAATCTCTAGGGACTGCTGGTGGTTTAGGCGCGGATCAACCAGGGTTTCGTAGCGCTGGGCTAAGTCAGCTTCAGCGATATGCTCGCCGCCGCCTAAAACTTCAGTGACATCATCGCCGGTCAACTCCACATGGATACCCCCGGGCACGGTCCCAACAGCGCGATGCACCTGGAAGAAACTGCGGGTTTCAGCCAAAATATCGGCAAAACGGCGCGTCTTGTAACCATTTTCGGAAGTAATGGTGTTGCCGTGCATCGGGTCGCAAATCCAGGTAACCGGACGCCCGTCAGCCTTAACCGCCTGAGCCAGGGCTGGCAGACGCTGCTCAATCAGGTCTGCCCCCATGCGGGTAATGAAGCTGATGCGCCCGCCTTCACCGGCGGGGTTAAGCCTATCCATAAGCGCATAAAGCTCATCAGCGCTGGCGTCAGGACCGATCTTGACCCCAATAGGGTTACGCACACCTGAAAGCAGGGCCACATGGGCGCCGTCGATGTCACGGGTGCGTTCACCAATCCAAAGCATATGGGCGCTGGTGTCATAAGGGTCGCCGGTACGTGAATCCTCACGCGTCATGGCATCTTCATAGTCAAGCAGCAGCGCCTCATGCGCGGAGTAGAAATCAACCTGGGTTAGCGCCCCAAAATCCACCCCAGCAGCTTTCATAAAGCGCATAGAGCGGTCCAACTCCCCCGCCATAGTGGCAAAACGTGCATAGGCCGGGTTTTCAGTAAAGCCCCGGTTCCATGAGTGCACTTCACTAAGTGAGGCATAGCCGCCCATGGTGAAAGCGCGAATCAGGTTCAGCGTAGTGCCAGAGCGTAAATATGCATCCAGCATCCGCTTGGGATCTGGAATACGGGCCGACTTAGTAAACTCATGGCCGTTAACACAGTCGCCACGATATACCGGCAAGGTTACCCCGTCGCGAGTTTCAGTATCAGCAGAGCGCGGCTTAGCGTATTGGCCTGCCATGCGCCCAATTTTTACCACCGGCATGGAGGCCCCATAGGTAAGCACAATCGCCATCTGCAAGATGGTTTGTACCTTTAGGCGAATAGTGGTGGCATCGCCCTTTTCAAAGGACTCCGCACAGTCGCCCCCCATCAGTACAAAGGCTTTGCCTTGACCAGCACGCTCCATATCAGCCCGTAAAGAATCAGCTTCACCGGCAAACACCAGCGGCGGACGACGTCGTAGATCGTTAACCACGTCAGCTAACTGCTGGGGATCGGGATAGGACGGTTGCTGAGCCGCCGGACACGAACGCCAATCAAAGTTACGCATAGGCCCAATCATAAAGGGTAAAAAAGGTGGCCCCCACATAAACGTGGGGGCCACCTCAGTAGCGTTTAAGCTCAGTGCTCCACAGGAGCGTCAGAAGCCTCAACGTGCTGGCCAATGCCTTCCATTAGGCCCTTGAACCAGTCCTGGTCGATGTTGAAAGGCTTGCCACCGGCAATACGCGGGAACGCGATGGCGGTTAGCACGTCACCGTTCTCCTCGTCCTGACCGATTACGCCAGGCTCGCCGCGCAGAGCGCACTCAACAGCCAGGTCGCACATGCTCTTGATCAGGTCTAGGTCTTCCTGGTGAGCGGCAGCTGCGCGAGAGTAGTAGCCCGACTTCTGGACCATAACCTTCTCGGCGCCAATGAGCTTGGCGAACTTCTTGGCGAACCACTGGCCGGGGTTGATGGTGTCTAGCTTGACGTGGCCGAAGGGGTCACGCTGTACCTCTTCACCAGCAGCCTCTAGCTCGGCGATGATCTCGGGAACGCCAGCACCCTCAGACAGGAAGATGTTGACGTTGCCCTGCTCGTCCATGATGGCCTTTAGACGCTCAGCCTCAGCGGCGATGTCTAGCTTAACCTCGGGCAGGTAAACAGCGTGCACATCCCAGCGCTCGCGGGTTAGACCCAGGGAGGGGGCCCACTGCTTGGTGTCTAGCAGCTGGCGGTAGCGTAGGGCGGTCTCAGCGGTTAGGTAACCACAGTTACGACCCATGCACTCGTGCACGATCAGCATGCGGGGGTTGGAGCGGTGCTCACCGATTACGTTGAAGGCGAAGTTGGCGCCTTCGTCGGCGGCAGTCCAGGCACCCAGGGACTGACGGATCGGCACTACGTCGTTGTCAATGGTCTTGGGCAGGCCCACTACGGTTAGCTCGTAGTTGTGTTCGTGTAGGTAGGCAGCTAGGTCAGCAGCGGTGGTGTTGGTGTCATCGCCACCGATGGTGTGCAGCACGTCCACGCCGTCCTTGCGTAGCTGCTCGGCAGCGAATGCCAGCGGGTCTACGCCTTCGGCTACTAGACCACGCTCAACCAGGTTCTTGGCGTTGGTCAGCTTGACGCGAGAGTTACCAATGGGGGAACCACCGAAGTTGCGCAGCAGGCCAGCGTTCTTACGGGCCTCCTCGTCAATGACGATGTAGTTGCCGGTCAGCAGGCCGTGGTAGCCATACTGGTAAGCAATGATCTCAACCTCGGGAGCTACCTCGGTGTAACGCTCAATGAGGTCACCAACAGCGGCGGATAGACAGGGGGCGAAACCGCCCGCGGTTAGAAGGGCGACGCGACGAACCGACATCGAGAACCTTTCAATTGTGGGTGTATATGGCCTGCGGCCATAGATTTCTTTACCAGTGTACTCGCTCACCTTTGTTGGTGCACGAGTCAAAGGGACTACTTAGCTGAGTCTTCCTCGCTCTGGGCGGCAGGCTCCTCAACTTCAGCTGGAGGCTGGGGCACACTAGTCAGTGGGGCTTGGCGTCCACCGGGGGCCTGTACCGGCATAGCCAGCGGGTTGGCCTCAGCCTGGGCGGCCAGCATTTTCTCTACCACTTCAGCGGCGCTGAGCTTGTCAGCGTCCATCATTTTCTTTACGTCTGCAGCGTATAGGTCAACGTATTCCTGGCCAGAGAGAGCCATTAGGGAATACATGATTTCGTCGGTGATAGAACGTAAAACAAAGCGGTCGTTTTCTAGGCCCTGGTAACGGCTAAAGTCTAGAGGCTGACCAATAACCACCCCAATGCGGTGCAGACGCGGCACTACCTGGCCGATCGGCTGGGCAATATTGGTGCCGATCATGGCTACCGGCAGCACCGGGGCGCCGGTAGCTAACGCCACGCGGGCCACACCGGTTTTACCACGGTAAAGACGTCCGTCAGGGCTGCGGGTACCTTCAGGGTAAATACCAAAAAGCTCACCGGAGTTTAGCCGGTCAATGCCGGCTTGCAGGGCCGCCATCGAATATTTACCGCCGCGACGGTCCACCGGGATGGTGCCCACGGAGGTCATAAACTTTTTCACGCCCCAGCCTTTAAGGCCTTTACCGGTGAAATAGTCTGATTTACCAATGAAAGCCACCTCGCGCTCAATCATCAGCGGCAGGAAGAAAGAGTCGATAACCGCCAGGTGGTTGGAGGCTAGGATAGCTGGACCCTCAACAGGAATATGTTCTTCACCACGAATCCAGGGCTGATACATCATGTGGATGGCCGGTCCAGCCGTCGCCTTAATCGCACGGTATCCCATGGAACCTCCCAAAACTCATTAGTGAACTGGCGCCTAGCGCGGCCGGGCGCGTGTGGAGACAAGTGCTACATTGATATTACAGTTTCGATTGTGTCCGCTGTAGTTAAAGCACCCAATCCTGACCCTAATTACCCGCACCAGGCTAGCTTGCTGCAAATGGGCACACCCTTAGAGCAAGTAACTTTCGTGGTGGTGGACTTAGAAACCACCGGCGCCCAACCCGGACCTGATGCCATAACCGAGTTTGGGGCGGTGCGCGTACGCGGGGGCGAAATACTTGATGAGTTTGGTTCTTTAGCTAATCCGGGTACGGCTGTGCCCGCCTACATCACCATGCTCACCGGCATCACCACCTCCATGGTGGCTAGCGCACCGCCGCTGGAGGAAGTTCTGGGCGACTTTATGAGCTGGGCTCGTCTAGATGAGCCTGACACGGTGATTGTGGCCCATAATGCGCGTTTTGATGTTAGCCATCTGCGTAGCGCAGCGGGAGCTTTTGGGATTGATTGGCCCTCGGTGCGGGTGCTGGATACTTTGAAACTGACGCGCAGGGCCTGGAGTCGCAATGATGTGGCCAACCATAAACTGGGTACTTTGGCCCGCTTTGTAGGTGCGCAAACTACCCCCACTCACCGCGCTCTCGACGACGCCCGTGCCACTGTGGATGTGCTCTATGCGGCCCTAGAGAAGGTGGCCCTACAGGGGCTAACCCATATGGAGGATCTAACTAGCGCCTGCGATCCGGTTCCTGCTTCCCGGCGCGCTAAAGCAACTATGGCCGCCGATCTACCCTCAGCCCCCGGCGTGTATCGCTTCTATTCACCTGGTGACCAGGTGCTTTATGTAGGTAGCGCCACGAATTTGCGTCAGCGGGTGCGCTCATATTTCACCGCTTCAGAATCGCGTGGGCATATTGCCACCATGCTGGATGTGGCTGACCGGGTTGAGTATGACCGCTACCCCACCCTGATTGAGGCTCGGGTGCAAGAGCTGCGCCAAATTAGTTTCTATGACCCGCCCGCTAACCGCCGTTCGCGTAAACACGCCACTAAAGCCTGGTTGAAGCTAACCGCCGGGCCACGTCCGCGTCTGTCGATTGTTAGCTACGTTGACTACGAGCAGCTAAGTAAAGGTGGGGTAATTGGCCCCTATTCTTCGCGGCGTAGTGCTAATGCAGCCCGGGTGGCTATTGAGGAAGTTTTTGCCCTAGATAGGGTGGGCGATAAGGGCATTAGTGACACTGTCAGCGATGAGGACTACCCTGCCCTAGCTAATTTGGCCCACCAAGCTCTTAGCGATAATGCCACTTTGGTGGTGGATCCGCTGATGCAGCGTATTCAGGCGCTAGCTCAAGTACAGCGCTATGAGGACGCCGGGGTGATCACTAAACGTTTGCAGGCTTATGTGCGTGGCCTGGAGCGGGTTCAGCGCTTGCGTCCGCTGTTTACCTGCCCCTATTTGGTTTCGGCACGACGGCGCAGCCTAGGTGGCTGGGAATTTGTGGCTATCAGCCACGGGCAGCTACTGGGCTCTGCGGTAAGCCCGAGCGGCGTCTACCCCTTAGATGTTTTAGCCGAGTTTGAAGCTTTTTTAAGCCCCATCACCCCACCAGAGCGGATCATGGGCACGCTTATGCTCGAAGAAGCCAACCTTTTGGCTGACTGGGCCCTAGATGAGGGGGCCAGGCTAGTGAGTTTGGATCCGCAAGCGAACCTATCGTGGCCGATTGATTCGCCGGCGCGGCACGCCAAACTACTAGCCCACACCTAAATTACTTAGCTAGCTGCTTGCGCATTGCCTGCGCCACGGCCTGGGCTACCGTTACCGGATCTAGCGGACGCGACACTACGGCGTCGGCGTGAGCCCAGGCGGAAAGCCAAGCGTCCTGGGGACGGGCGGTGAGCATAACTACCGCCGGACGCGAGTCCATTTCGGTAAGGAGTTCGTGAGCTAAACCCATACCGCCGAACTTTTTGACTTCGCTGTCAAACACTAGAGCAGCAAAGCGAGTGGGGTTCTCTTTCAGGGCCAGGCGCACAGCTTCAGCGGTGGCGCATTCAAACCAAGTTACTCGCGGCAAGCCTTTATCTGGGCGGCGTCCTACCGCCTCGATCACCTGCTGACGAGTATCTGAATCGTCTGAAAACACCAGCAGTTCCACGCTGTCTGATTCAGGCGCTGAAGTCATGTTTTCCTCCTGGGTGGCGGCGCCGCAGGGGACGCACACAAATGTTCGCGTTAAGTGTATCTTTCACACCTGCACTAACCAATTTGTAGCTACACTAGAGCTAAGTAATTTTTAGGACAAAAGCCCTAAACCGCATTCTCTAGTTTTTCAGGAGTTGACATGGCTATCTACACCCTGCCTGAGCTACCTTACGACTACGCTGCTTTAGAGCCGCACATCTCCGGGCGCATCATGGAGCTACACCACGATAAGCACCACGCCGCCTATGTAGCTGGAGCCAACAGCGCTCTAGAAGCCCTGGCTGCTGCTCGTGAAGAAGGCAACCTTGGCGCCATCAACCTGTGGGAAAAGAACCTAGCTTTCAACCTGGGTGGGCACACCAACCACACCATTTTCTGGAACAACCTCTCCCCCAATGGCGGCGGCGAGCCTGAGGGCGAGCTAGCTGAAGCCATCAAGGACTCTTTCGGTTCCTTTGAAAAGTTCCGCGCCCATTTCACCGCCACCGCACTGGGCATCCAGGGCAGCGGCTGGGCCGTACTGGCCTATGACTCCATCTCCGGCAAGCTAGTTATCTTCCAGCTGTTCGACCAGCAGGCCAACGTGCCCGTGGGCACCGTGCCGCTGTTCATGGTGGACATGTGGGAGCACGCCTTCTACCTGGACTACCTCAACGTAAAGGCTGACTACGTTAAGGCCATCTGGAACATCGCCAACTGGAACGATGTAGCCAAGCGTCTAGACAATGCCGTAGCTAACGCCAAGCAGCTGATCCTGGGCTGAAAACCACCAATCTAAACTAGCAAGCTGAACTAGCACCTAGTAAAACGTGGGGGCGGCTACCGTTTGGTAGCCGCCCCCTTGTATTTACTGCCATCCTTAAGCTGCTTTACCGGCCTAAATGCTGGTTTTTAGGCAGCCCAAGCCCTAGTGCCGGCCCAGACTTAGAGGGCCTTATTTGGCAGCAATTAGGCCTTATTTGGCGGCGATATCGAATACGTAAACTGACGCAGGCGTGGTCCGTCCCCCCTGGCTGCTGGCCTGAGGCGGCAAAATGATCACCACGCGGCTACCAACCGGAATACCTGATAGGTCAACCAGCTGCTTAATCTGGGACACTGACATCTGTACCGGCTGCGGTGAGGACTCAGTCCAGCTAGAGCGCTTGTTACCATCCCAAGTGGCCATGGACATGTACCCCAGGGCCGTGTCGGTATCGGTGAGTTTTTCACCGTTACCGCTAGCGAGCGTAATCAGCTTGGCGGAGGTGGGGGCGCTAATGCCAGCCTTGATTGTGATCGAGGGAGCCTGGCCCAGCTTACCGGTGATGGTAATACCGTTCTTTTCCAGCTCTTCAGTGGCGCCCTCAACCGGGGTGGCATCCTTAGAAGCAGCCGAAATCTGTGCACTGGTCAAAGCATCAGTTAGTTCCACGTAGAACACCAAGGTACCAGCCGGGGCCTGCGGGTTAGCGGGCTTGTCACCGTAGGCGAGCTTGCCGGGAATGGAAATCTCAAGCACATCGCCAACCTTGTGTCCCAACAAGCCACAGCGCCAACCGTCAATAACGCCGTTAAGGCTAAAGCGGGTAGCTGAGCCGCGCTCGAAGGAGCTGTCGAAAGTAGTGGCAGAACCCCACTTCCAACCCGAGTAGTTAGCGGCCACATTAGAGTCAGCAGCTACTGCGGCCCCGCTGCCAGCCTTAATGGTCTTAACCGTCAGGTTAGTGGGGGCCTTAGCTCCTTTAACCCAGGTAATAGCCGGGGCCTTATTAGAACTGGGCTGACCAATGGTAGGTAGCGCCTTAGAGTCGGTATCAATCTTCAGCTTAGAGCAGTCAACTTTTTCCTGCTGAGTGGCGGCGCTAGTAGGCGTGGCAGCAGCCTTAGCGGACTTTTTGCCATCACCGGAACAACCGGCTAGGCCCAAGCTGGCAGCCAGCAACAGCGCCACTGCGGCGGTTAGAGATCGACGCACAAGATTTCCTTTGCTTTTTTGTTTGCTATCGCACTATACCCCCGCCATCAGCTGCGATGACGAGGGTATAGCGGGTGGTTTTAGTGGAAGGACTCGCCACAGGCGCACGAACCAACCGCGTTGGGGTTGTCGATCGTGAAGCCCTGCTTCTCAATGGTGTCAGCGAAGTCGATAGTGGCGCCATTGAGGTAAGGAATGCTCATGCGGTCCACGATTACCTCAACCTGCTTGCCTTCTTCGCCAAAGGCGCGAATGGCGTCGCCGTCTAGTACACGCTCGTCGAAGTAAAGCTGGTAGACCAGACCCGAGCAGCCGCCGGGCTGTACACCTACGCGCAGACGCAGGTCATCACGGCCTTCCTGCTCAAGTAGGCTAGCCACCTTGGCGGCGGCAACATCGGTCAGCATAACCTCATGGGTGGCCACCTCGTTGGTGGTTTGACTCATTGCTACTCCTTGATTATTTGTCTCTTGCGCTCGGGCCTTAACCCAGGCGGTTAAACATCAGATATGCCTATGCTATTCCCGCTAGGGCTACCTAAGTGCACTGGCAGGGGCTAGCAGCGAAAATATAGGCGTGATTTAGGCCAAGGTGACTAGTTCTAGGTAGTCCTCACTCCATAGATCTTCGTCACCGTCTGGCAGCAGCAGTACCCGATCGGGGTTGAGAGCTTCTACTGCCCCCTCATCGTGGGTTACTAGCACTACCGCGCCTTTATAGGTGCCCAGTGCCCGCAAAATTTCTTCGCGGCTGGCCGGATCTAGGTTGTTGGTGGGCTCATCTAGTAGCAGTACGTTGGCTGCACTGGTAACTAGCAGGGCCAGGGCTAGACGGGTTTTTTCGCCGCCCGAGAGCACCCCGGCGCTCTTGTCGGCATCGGCCCCGGAGAAGAGGAATGAGCCCAAAATGTTGCGGATTTCGGTGTCATCTAGGTCTGGGGCTGCTGAGCGTAGGTTTTCGGCAACTGTGCGGGTGTTGTCGATGGTTTCGTGTTCCTGGGCGTAGTAGCCCAGTTTGAGGCCGTGGCCATCAATTACCTTGCCTGAGTCGGGCTGCTCAATCCCGGACAGTAGCCGCAGTAGCGTGGTTTTACCTGCGCCGTTTAGCCCCAGCACCACTACGCGCGAACCCCGGTCAATGGCTAGGTCTACGCCAGAGAAAACTTCCAGCGAGCCGTAGGCTTTACTCAGCCCCTGCGCCCGCAATGGGGTTTTACCTGAGGGGGCGGGGTCTGGGAAGCGCAGGTGGGCAACTTTTTCAACGGTTGCTTCAGTCTCGATGCTGGCTAAAAGCTGCTCAGCGCGGCGTAGCATTTGCTGGGCGGCCACGGCTTTGGTGGCTTTGGCCCGCATTTTTTCACCTTGGGCGCGTAGGGCTTCGGCCTTCTTTTCTGCGTTTAGGCGTTCACGACGACGCCTGGCTTCGTCATCGGCACGTTGCTTTAGGTAGGCGTCCCACCCCATGTGGTAGATGTCGAGTACGCCTCGATTGGCGTCTAGATACATCACCTGGTTTACGGTGTCGCTAATTAGGTCTACGTCGTGGCTGATAACAATGTATCCGCCTGGGTAGGTGCGCAGGTGATCGCGTAGCCACAGTACTGAGTCGTGGTCTAGGTGGTTGGTGGGCTCGTCTAGTAGCAGCGTGTCAGGTTTTTGAAATAGCACCCGGGCTAGTTCTACGCGACGGCGCTGACCACCTGAGAGGGTACCGATGGGCTGGTCTAGCACTCGCTCAGGTAGACCCAAGGCAGCAGCGATACGGGCAGCTTCGCTGGCGGCGGCATACCCGCCAGACATAGTAAATTCGTGATCTAGCCGGGTGTACCTATCTAATGCTTTAGCCTGGGCATCACCGCTGGTGGTGGCGATTTTTTGTTCGGCTTTACGCAGGCGGCGCAGCAGCCCGTCAATGTCACGAGCAGAGAGAATACGATCGCGGGCAATTTGCTCTAAGTCACCTACCTTGGTGTCCTGGGGCAGGTAACCCACTGAGCCGCCAGCGTGGATAGTGCCTTCATACTCGACAGCTTCAAGCGAATGGTGCACATCGGCGTCGATGGCTGCTGAGGCGGATTTAGCTACGGAAGCTGAGGCGATCAGCTTGGTCATAGTGGTTTTACCAGCGCCATTACGCCCAACTAAACCAATATGCATACCTTTATCAACTCTAAAACTAGCCCCGCTGACAAGTTGTCGGGCACCGATACGCATAACCAGGTTTTGGACGTTGATCACCCCCTAATGCTACTAGTCCCACCACAGCCACCAACCTTGGGCGCCTGTGGCATCCATTTCATGCCAGATAATTTCGTCTGGCATGGCGCCGTCAAGCCCTAATTCGCCCTGCAAATAAGCCCATAGCCCTTGGCATTGGCAGGCGGCGGTGTGGAAAGTGTCTACCTGCCAGGGGCCGCGCTCGTCTTGGGCAATAAAAATGCCGTCAACACTTAACCGCTCGTCACTGCGGGCCGGACCAATTAAATAGCCTTGCAACCAAATATCGCCTTCGCTAGCTGCGCACGCACGCAGCAGTGAGCCTAGCTCAGGGGCGCGGTTTTGCCGGTCTTTTAACGCTAAGGTGGGTAGCAGGCGCAAAGCTAGCCGGGCTTGGATGTAATCAATTCGAGCCAGGGATACGTAATCGGCATTAGTCCCATCCCAGATATGCCCACCGTCAGCTGGAGTGCTCAGACAACGCGGGCGGGCTAAGCCGAATAATTCATAGAGCGCACTAAACACTGTCCAACCATTGGGCATGTATTTCAGCTCTTGATCTACAGGTGTCGGCATGAGTGCAGCTAGAGCGCACATTTTCTCTACTCCTCAAATCGGTTTTGTTAGCACATAACTCTTTGTGTTTGCTGAGCTATGTCTGAAGCGCTAAACAACTTCAACGTTGCAAGCGTGCGCTTTGATAGCTAGTTACTACCACCAGGCTGAGGATAAGGTGCGCTTCGAGAAAAAAGTTATTCACCTGTGGTGAAAAAAACTTTCCTGAATTAGGGTTTGTCAAGCATTGAATATCTGCACTTTATGCGATTATTCTGAACTGTTGCGCGCTGCGCATAATGTGTCCACCCCGGAAGGAGCCAATGCGGTGGCTACCACCACTAGTACGCCTCAGGCGATTCTCGATGCCGTAGGCGGCGCCGAGAACATCACCCACCTAACCCACTGCGCTACGCGTCTGCGTTTCGAACTCAAGGATGCCTCTGTCGTTGACAAGGGCACCGTTGAGAAGATTCCGGGCGTTATGGGTGCGGTCCCCCAGTCTGGCGACCGTTACCAGATCATCATTGGCGGTGCGGTTCAGAGTGTCTACAACGACATCATGAAGCTACCTGCCATGGCTGGCGGTGCTTCTTCTAGCGCTAAGTCTGACGCTGACGTCAAGGCTGCCGCTCGCGCCAAGGCTCGCGGCAAGAATGCCTACGTAGACGCGTTCTTCGAATACCTATCTGACGCTTTCCGTCCGCTGCTACCGGTGCTGCTAGGCGCCTCACTGATCCTGGCGTTCCTGGCGGTCCTCGAGGCTTGTGGCGTTGTCGATACGCACGCGAAGACCATCCCCACCTGGCTGGGCTACGTGAACTCCATGTGGCGCGCGGTGTTCTACTTCCTGCCCGCCATGGTGGCCTACAACGCCTCCAAGAAGCTAGACATCGACCCGTGGGTCGGCACAGCCGTCATCCTGTCGTTGCTCACCCCCAACTTCACGGGCCTGACGGACACCAAAAACTTCGCAAGCACCACCTGCATCCAGCTCGTCAAAGGCAGGGACGACATGCTGCAGTGCACTGCCCACATCGAGAATGTTCCGCTGATCGGAACCCTCTCCCTGCCTCTGCCCGACTACGGCGGCCAGGTGTTCGCGCCGCTGATCATGGTGCCGATCCTGGCGGTCGTCTACAAGGGACTAAAGAAGATCATCCCCGCGAACGTCCAGATGGTGTTCGTCCCCTTCGTCTCCTTCGTCATTATCATGCCGCTGACGGCCTTCCTGATCGGCCCCCTGTCGATCTGGATCGGTAACG
>ERZ772958.36-NODE-36-length-53491-cov-5.746669_pt1 | contig 53491 bp, 42 predicted proteins | sample MGYA00580681_ERZ772958 | MGnify/ENA primary metagenome ERZ772958 (study PRJEB29015, sample SAMEA2738089) | human oral metagenome | biome: human oral; feature: human-associated habitat; material: saliva | place: China | collected 2275 ...
TCCTTCGAGGTGTAGAAACCGGTGCACTCAAGGACGACATCGACATCCAGAGCCTTCCACGGAAGGTTCTTTGCGTCCGCTTCCTTGTAAATCGTAATCTTCTTGCCGTCAACGGTGATGGCGTGCGTATCGACAGCGATCTCGGTGGAGAAGCCCTGACGGGCCTGTGAGATGAGGGCTTGCTGGAGCTCGTGCGGGTCCTGGACTCCGACGACGGAGACCGGATTCTCGCTGACGCCCAGGAGGATGGTGCCGCCTCCAGGAAGATTCGCGAAGGCCGACAGAGTGGGACCAAGGGCGCTGCGGGAGTACTCGGAGAATGTCTTCGCCTCGATCTCAAGGCAGTCGCCGCCCTCCAGCGCCAAACGAGCGAGGGCTTCCGTGAGGTCAGTCAGATCGACAATCACATGTCAATTGTACATGAAGTGTCGATGAAGGGCTCTAAAGTGTGCATGAAGTGTCGATGAGGTGTTCATGAAGGGCCGTGGAGTGTCGATGAAGGACCGGAAGTGTCCACGGTGCTGACATTAACCCCGTACCGGCGCCGATCGCCGAGAAGAAACCGCGGAATTCCAATGATCTGTGTCAGGAGCTTCAGCGGCTGGCGCGCTAATGTCAGCGCTGTGGACACGTGGCTGCTGCCGGACCCGCCGGCGCGCCCTCAGTCGTCCAGGTGGGAGACGAGCTCGGCGGCCAGACCCGTGTAGGTGGCGGGCGTCAGGGCCAGCAGCCGCGCCTCGACGTCGTCGGGCATGCCGAGCCCGGAGATGAACTCGCGCATGCCCTCGGGCGTGACCTTCTTGCCGCGGGTGAGCTCCTTGAGGCGCTCGTAGGGGTCGGCCATGCCGGTTGCCCCGGCGACGGCGGCCGCCCGCATCGCCTGCTGGACGGGCTCGCCGAGCACCTCCCAGGTCGCCTCGAGGTCCTCCTCCAGGCGGGCGCGGTCGACGTCGAGCCCGGCCAGGCCCCGCCGGATGTTGTCCACGGCCAGCAGCGAGTGCCCCAGGGCCACGCCCACGTTGCGCTGCGTGGTGGAGTCGGTGAGGTCCCGCTGGAGGCGGGAGGTGACGAGAGTGGCGGCCAGCGTGTCCAGCAGCGAGCAGGAGATCTCCAGGTTGGCCTCGCCGTTCTCGAAGCGGATCGGGTTGACCTTGTGCGGCATGGTCGACGAGCCGGTGGAGCCCTGCGCGCTCAGGCGCTGGTGGAAGTAGCCCAGCGAGATGTAGGTCCACACGTCGGTGGCCAGGTTGTGGGCGATCCGGTTGAAGCGGGCGACGTCGGAGTAGAGCTCGGCCTGCCAGTCGTGGGACTCGATCTGCGTGGTCAGCGGGTTCCAGGTCAGGCCCAGGTGCTCGACGAAGCCGCGTCCCACGGCCTGCCAGTCGGCGCCGGGCACGGAGATGACGTGCGCGCCGAAGGTGCCGGTGGCGCCGTTGATCTTGCCCAGGTACTCGGTGGCCTCGACGCGGCGCACCTGGCGGCGCAGCCGGTGGGCCAGGACCGCCATCTCCTTGCCGAGCGTCGTGGGGGTGGCCGGCTGGCCGTGCGTGCGCGCCAGCATGGCGGCGTCGGCGTGCTCGTGGGCCATGGCGGCCAGGTCCTCGACCAGCCCGCGGGCGGCCGGCAGCCACACCTGCTCGACGGCGCCCCGGATCGTCAGGGCGTAGGAGAGGTTGTTGATGTCCTCGCTGGTGCAGAAGATGTGGACGATCTCGCCGACCGTGGGCAGCACGGTGGGGCCGCCGTCGGCGCCGACGACGCCGGGGGCCTGGGCGGCCGCGGCCAGGCGCCGCTTGAGGAGGTACTCGACGGCCTTGACGTCGTGGCGGGTCTCGGCCTCGATGGCGCCGAGCTCGGCGATCTCCTCGGCTCCGAAGTCCTCGACGACGCCGCGCAGGTAGGCCTTCTCGGAGTCACTCAGGCGGGGTGCTCTGGGCAGGACGCCGCCGTCGGTGAGGTGGATGAGCCACTCGACCTCGACCTGCAGGCGGGCCCGGTTGAGCGCGGCCTCGGAGAGGTGGTTGACCAGCGGGGCGGCGACGGCGCGGTAGCGGCCGTCCAGGGGGCCCAGGGCGATGGCGGGGGAGACTGCGGAGAGATCGACCATGCCGCTCATTGTGGCAGGTTGGCACCGATCTCTGCGAGTGGGGCCTCCTGGGTCGAGACGAGGGCGGGCTGGGCCTCGGGGCGGCGTCGGCGGTAGGCGGTCACGACGACGAACAGCAGGATGCCGGCCGACGGCAGGTTGATGGCGGCGGCGGGCTCATGGCTGTAGAGGCCGTGGCCGAGCAGGGCGGCCGCCAGCCCTAGGCCGATGACGGCCAGCGCGAGGATCGAGGGGCCCGGGATCCGCTGGGACGGCTCGGCGCGCTGAACGTGCTGGGCCTGGAAGAGGATGAGACTGACCGTCAGCAGGCTCAGAGGCGTCAGGAGGGAGGTTTCCCAGCCGAACAGGCTGCCGCCGACCGTCAGGGCCAGGACGGTCGTGGCAAGCGTGAAGACGACTGGAGGGAGGAGTCGCATGGTAGATGACCTTCTAGGGCGGGCATGGTGGGGAATGGTATGACCGGGCAAAATCCTGCCGGATCCTTGTGGCATTTTCAACAAGTGGTCCGTCGTCGTTGACGGGGAGCACTCCCCGGTCGCCGCCAGCCTATACGGCATGCCGACCCCGGACCCGGGAAGTAGGTTCCGGTCAGGGAGAATGTGATGCCTCTGTGATGTCTTGGGTGCTGTGTCGCCCAGAGATCATGAGCCCGTGGAGGGAGCGCGGATGGCTCCTAGACCGACGACGATGCCGTCGGCTTCTACCGGGCGCTCGACTTCGACATCGACCCTGCGCCGTCGGACCCGCGCTGGCCGGGGCGCCGCCGCTACCGATGCGTGCGGCGGTCCTGATTCCGAACGGCGCATGTCGAGGACTGCGTTTCGCGCCGAGGACGTACTTCTCCTCCAAACGACGTGTCTCCGCCCCCAGTCATCTGGGGGACAGCGCAGTCCTCGTCGCGAAAGTACGTTCTCGATCGACGTCGTCGAGAGGCCTGGCGACCGGGGCCCGGGGGTGACGGGCCCTATCGGGCCGAGGTCTTGCGTGCGGTGACCTCGCGGGTCCGCCGGTCCCTCAGACTGCACACCAGGACGTAGCCCAGTAGGCCCAGCGCGGGCAGGGCGAAGAGCACGTCGACGTCGGACCGGTACAGGCCGCGCGCGACCATGAGCCCGGAGAGGATGACTCCGACGGTTCCCAGCAGCCGAACGCCCGACGGCGTCAGGCTGCGCTCGCCCGGACCCGAGTTCTGGGCTTGCAGCAGGATGAGGCCGAGCAGGAGCATGCACAGCGATGAGGTGAGGCTGTTGAGCTGCCACCCGAGCAGCAGGCTTCCGATCGAGGTGACCAGGACGGTCAGGGCAAGGACAACAATGGCGGGCTTGATGAGTCGCATGGCGAGCACCTCGGCGAACGGGTTGCGGTCGCGAACGTCCCCAGTCTAAGCCGGTGCCCTGGTCGGAGCCTGGCCGGTGGTGAGGGGGGAGTCGACGCCGGCCGGGCTCAGGGCTCAGGGCCCGGGTCGTGGGGCAGGGCTCGGGCTCAGGCCTCGGGGGTGGTGCCCATGGCGCGGCCGCGGATCCAGTAGGCCTGGTGCTGGATGCTGCGCCGGCTGATACCGGAGGCGATGAGGTGGCGCCGCACCGCCTTGGTGGCGCTGCTCTCCAAGGCGATGAAGACCCAGTCCAGGGCCAGGTCCCCGGTGTCCGCCCACAGGGTGCGGTCGACGGCGGCCAGCAGCTTCTCCTCGGAGACCTCGGGATTGACGCGGATGAGCCGATGGTCGCGCGCGGCCAGGGGCAGGAAGCCGGTCTCGGGCGCCAGCATGACGACGGTGGCCAGGCTGCTCGGCGGGGCTGCGGCGACGGCGTCGGCGAGTGCTGGCGCGGAGGCCTGGTCGCCCACCAGCAGCATCTTGTCGCCGGGGGAGGGAAAGCGGTAGCTGGTGCCGCCCATGACCTGGACGGACACGGTGGCTCCCGGCTTGACCCGCTTCGACCAGCGCGACGCCGGACCGCTGGGCTCATGGTGCAGGACCAGGATGATGGCGGTGGCCTGCTCGCGGTTGACGCGGGTGATGGTGTAGGCGCGCTGGTGCTGGCGGCCGCCCTGCGGGATCCACATGCGCACCCAGGCGGTGGGCGGCAGCATGGCGGCGCCGGTGCCCAGCAGGCTCGGACAGTGAACAGTCAGCTCCGTGTAGGGCGCCAACTCCCGCACTGCGGTGATCGTGAGCTTGTGCTCAGGTGCCCGCAGCGCCTTGAGCACTGTGCCTTGGAATCCCCTCCCACCACGTGCCATCTGCGTGTCCGCCTCCCGGTCGTCTGATCTCGTGCTAAGGCGAACCATAACCGGAATGGTTGAAGGCTTGCTTAGGACCTCCTGCTGAGAACACCGGAGAAAATGCCGAAAGAATTCCGGCGGTGGGTGGGTGCTGGACGGGGTAGTGCCCGGCGGGCCCGGGCGGCCGCGGTGGCCGGGACGGCCGGGAGCGGGGCGTCGTCGAGCTGCCTGCGCCGGCCAGGGCCTGCCCCGCCGCCTCAGGCCATCGGGTCCCAGCTGGGCAGCATGATGGGCTCGGTCTCCAGGGCGGCGCGGACCTCCTCGGGCAGGCGGCTCGCGCGCACCACGACCTCGAAGACGTACTCGTCGAACCAGGAGTCGCTCATCGTGTGGAAGCCCTTGTCCCCGAACTTGTCGCCCCAGGAGTTCTCCACCCGCCAGCGCCGTGGGGCGCCGTCGACCAGGTCGACGCCGGTCAGGCACATGGCGTGCGTGAGCGCCGACTCGCGCGCCACCAGCCGCTCGGCCTTCGTCATCGACAGGTCCACCCCGTACAGGCCCTCGTAGTCGTGCAGGGCGGCGTCCCAGATCCCGGCCTTCTTGTCCCGCTGCTTGGCGACGTCGCAGGCGAACCACACCGGCTCGCCGTCCTGGATCGCGGCGATCGCGGCGGCCTTGAGCACCTCGAGCTCGGCGGTGACGTGATCCTGGACCGGTTCGCCCACCATGACGTCGCTGCGGCCCATGCCGTAGCGCGTGTTGACCGCGATCTCGGGGCGCGGGTCGTGGGCCACGACCACGAACTCCTCCACCCCGGTGACATAGCGCTGCGCGAACTGTCGCGGCGTGAGCGTCCCGACCCGGTGGAATTCCTTGTTCTTATCGCGGTACTGCCATACGAACTCCTCGGGCGGGGTCCCCAGGTGGATGCACAGCATCCGGTGAACCTGCTCCAGGGCCGTGCGCCGCAGCGGCTCAGGGTCGACGCCGTCGGCCACCGCGGCCCGCAGTCGCAGGGCCGTGCGCCGCAGCAGCGTGGCCAGGTGCTCGTTCATCGCCTCGGAGTTACCGGCCGAGACGGTGTCCGGCATGGCGTAGGCCGGCACGATCCCGTACTTGGCCACCAGGCGCGCGAACTCCGGCCACCAGCCGCCGTCGGGAATGGGGGAGTACAGGGAGTCGACGACCTCGCGGTCATCCAGGGGGCGGTCCGCCTCGGCGATGACGCGGGTGAGGAAGGCGTTGGCCTTCTCCAGCTTGTCGTAGAAGAAGGGGAAGGCCTGGCTCAGCTCCAGGGAGTCGAGCTCGAGCTCCTTGAGCATGGAGGCGCGTAGCACGTTGAGGCCGGCGAAGGCCCAGCAGCGCCCCGACTGCTTCTGGTCGGTGATCGAGGCGTCCGGGACGAGGTCGGACACGGAGGTGTCGATGGAGGTCACCGTGGTCCGGTCCAGGGAGACCTGCTCCACGTCCGTGGTGGCGACGGCGTTGCCGGCCAGGCGGGCGGCGGGGTCGGCGAGGAAGGCGGCATTGCGCTGGGCGACCCAGGAGGTGTCGATTGTCATGAGGCAGAGGATAGATCGGGCGGAGCGCTCGCGTCGCCACCGGGCCGCCGGGCGCCGTCACCGAACCGCCTGCCGGGTGACCCGGCGTCGGTAGGATCGCGGCATGACGCAGCCCTGCCAGCAGCATTCCGATCCGCAGTCCGACACCGCTCACTCCGCCTCCCGCTGGGAGGAGCGCTACGCCTCGGTCGAGCAGCTCTGGTCGGGGCGCCCCAACGACTGGCTGCCGGAGCTCGCCACCGACTGGAGCCCCGGGACCGCCCTGGAGATCGGCTGCGGCGAGGGCGCCGACGTCCTGTGGCTGGCCGAGCGCGGCTGGCAGGTAGTCGGGCTGGACCTGTCCGCCACCGCCATCGGGCGTCTGACCGGGCAGGCCGAGCGGCTCAGGGTCGCCTCGCGCGTGACCGGCCGCGTGCACGACGCCGGAGACGGCCTGCCGGCCGGCCCCTTCGACCTGGTGACGAGCTTCTACGTCCACGGCGGCCACGAGCCGGGCTCCCTGGACCTCATGGCCCTCCTGTCCGACGCCGCCGCCCGCGTCGCCCCCGGCGGGCACCTGCTCACCGCGGTGCACGCCGTCAACCCGCCCTGGCACACCCACCACGCCCGCACCTACACGGCCGCCGAGCTCCTCGAGGGCCTGGCCGAGGCGACGGCCGGCTGGGAGGTCGTCGTCGGCGAGGAGCGGGACCGGCAGGCCACGGGGCCCGACGGTCAGGAGGGGTACCGGGCTGACGCCGTCGTGTGCCTGCGCAGGCCGCCGGCCGCGGTTTGATGGACAAGCCGTGGGAAAGGCCCTGAAGAAGTGCCAGAATATTCTGGGTAATCGCCGGAATGTGGTGCACACTACGTAGAAATGGCGGAATGGCGCCTATTTCTCAGCGTGTTCATAGGGGAATTCGGGGGGTCCGCTCAGGATCGGTGGGTTACATAGTTACTGCCGCCGGACGGAACCGGTCACGAGGGTTGGGGAGCCCGATGACTGGCAGGTCTCCGAGTCTGGAACGGGTCTTAGGGAGCCCGGACCGGACGTTCTGGTGAAGGAGGCTCCGCCTCCCCGGCCTTATGGGAAGCCGGGTAGCAGGAGGACCTCGCGAGGCTTGGGCCCGCGGTCCGGGAGACCGGACCGCGGGCCGAGTCCTTTGTTGAGCGGGTGCGCGGCTGAGGCCCGGCCACCGTCAGCTCGTCGAGCCTTTCTCCGTCTCCCGGCGCGAGGACGTGCGGTTCACCGGGGGCCACAGGTGCCGGAGTGCAGGGCTGATTCACAGGGCTGCAAGCCGGCGCTGCGGTCGCCTTCAGGTCGCCCTACCGTCGAGTCATGTCTTTCTCACTGTCACGCTCCAGGGCGGATTACGACGCCGCTGTCACTCAGTTCCCCACCTCGGTCCCCGCCAGCTGGGTGGGGGCGGACTCCACCGCCTGCCAGACGGCGCTCACGAATGCCTCCGGGCTTCTGACCGCGCTGGCGACGCGCTACGACACGGCCTCCTCCAAGGTTGGTGTCATCGAGTCACGCAACTCACCGGATGGAACGAGCTCATCATGAGCCCGGTTGCCATGGACGGAGACAGTCCGTACCCCGCCTGGAAGCAGAACCCCCACGCGACGGAGTCGCCGGCCTCCAAGGCGGCGCCCCCGAAGCCCAAGACTTCCCCGGCCCCGTACGCCGGGCCGGCTCCGGAGGACAGTGGCCACGCCTGGACCATCTGGGACGGTGGCCCCGCGGTGGTGGTGTCGGGCGGAACCGTCTCCGTGAACACGAGTGACCTCGACTCCCTGGCCAACAGCCTCACCTCGGCGGCCGGATCCCTGGATGATGCGCGAACACTCATTGCCAACGCAGTCACTGAAGTGAATATGGCGCCGTCTTCTTCTCCTCCTCCTCGGTATTACGGACTTGATCCGTACAGCTATTTCAATCCGAGTGGAACATGGAAGGATGTGAATGGTCAGTGCGTTCCTATTGCGGAAAGTGAGAAGACCTCCGATATGTATCATCTTGGTGGCCATCGTCTTAATGTGGATTATGGAAACGGTCCGAATCTGTTTGATTTTGATCTGGAAAAGTTGGAAGCGTTTCAGGCCCTGGATGCGTTGACCACCGGGCCGGGGTCGCTCGAGGCCGTCGCCGGTACGCTGCGCGGCATTGCCTCCGACGTCACCGCCTGCTCCCAGGCCCACACCCTGGCCGACGGGAAGGCCACTCCCGTCAATGGTCTGGTGGGACCCGTGGACGTGCGGGCCTTCGACTCCGGTCTCCTCAAGATGGCGCTGGGGTCGGTCGCAGTCGCCTCTCAGTTCCCCACGATCGCAACTCTGCTGGCGTCCTCACCGGCGACGAGCTGGCTGCTCTATGAGCTGGTGAAGGACAACGAGGACGGGCAGGCCGCCGTCGAGGTCCTCCAGCTCCTGCTCAGTGACCCGACCACCGAGCAGTGGGTCAAGGAGGACCTCGTCAGGATCGTCCTGCTGACGAGCTGGCTCAAGAACGCCAAGACCGGGCGGGAGGCCGCCACGGTCCAGGCCTACCTCCAGCAGGTCTCCCAGCGCCTCGACCCCTGGGCGAAGCAGCGCCTGCCCGGGCAGGTTGCCGTCGGGACACAGACCGTCGACACCACGAGCCTCACGTCCATGCAACGCGTCGCCATGGTCCTGGGCGCGAACGCCGCCGCGATCGGGGCAGGGGTCTACGGCACCCAGAGCGGCGTCACGGTCACCCCCGTCGGCGGCACCGGATCGACCGTGCTGCCGCCCGCCGCCAAGGACCCCTTCGGGCTCGCCAGCGCCGTGAATCCCGGTATGACCGGCAAGGGCAAGGAGGCCAAGTCCCCGCAGAGCATCTCCGAGACCATCACCCACTGCCAGGAGGTGCAGTCCTCGAAGAACTCCCTGGGGCAGGGCTACGAGGAGGCCGGGGTCATCTCCATCCAGCGGGTCGAGCATGCCGACGGCCGAGTCTCCTGGGTCGTCTATGTCCCCGGCACTACGGACTGGACCTCCGGCGACGGCGAGCCGCAGGACCTGCTCACCAACCTCGAGGCCGTGGGTGGCACGCCCACGGCCATGGAGAGCGGCGTCGTCACCGCCATGCGCCAGGCCGGTATCCAACCGGGGGAGGAGGTGGCCCTCTACGGCCACTCCCAGGGCGGGATCACGGTCTCCAACATCGCCGCCGACCCCGCGATCCAGGGGCGTTACAACATCACCACGGTCCTCACCGCCGGCTCGCCCACCGCGGGAGCGGACATCCCCGACGACGTCCACGCCCTGCACCTGGAGAACACCGGTGACGCCGTCCCCGGGCTCGACGCCGCCCCCACACCCACCGGCCCCCACCGGCAGGTCGCCATGCTCGACACCCACCAGACGAGCACGAACGGCTACCCGCACGCCTCCTCCGCCTACGCCCAGGCCGCTGAGGGGCTGGAGGACAAGGCGCCCGAGCTGGCTGACTGGAACAAGTCCTTCTCGCGGGCCTCGGGCGCCGGCGAGCAGGGGACGACCACCACCGAGTACACCTTCGCGGTCCAGCGCAACACCGACCCCAACGGGATCTACAAGGGCGGCGCCACCTACCGGGGCAAGGTGCCCTCGGCGCAACCCTCCTACCCCCGGCCCACCCCGAGCCCGCAGTCGACGGGCGAGCACTAGGTGTGAGGTCATGACGGTGGTGACGTGTGCTGGGACGCGGGTGCCGGCCTGCTCCGCGAGGCACTGGGCGACGCCGGGTGACGCTGGGCGACGCCGGCCGGCATCAGCTGAGCCGTCCGGCGCACCTCCGACGTCGTCGACCTCAGTCCTCGTGGCGCACGAGCATCGCGGCGATGATCGAGGAGATCACCGAGACGATGATCGAGCCGGCCACCGCCGAGCCGAAGGAGGCGACCTCCAGCCCCAGCGGCACCGAGCCGCCGGCGCCCAGTGCCGCGATGTGGTCGGTGAGCCAGCCCGTCAGCGAGAGCATCGCGCCGTTGACCACCAGGGCGAACAGCCCGAAGGTGATGATGTAGAGCGGGAAGGTCAGGAACTTCGCCACCGGCTTGATGAGCGAGTTCACCAGCGCCAGCACCAGGCCCAGAACCAGCAGGTTCAGCCACATGTGGGAGGTGCCCACACCCTCGGGCACACTCAGCCCGGACAGCAGGCGCGTGGCCAGCCACAGGCCGGCCGCGTTTCCGATGGTTCGTGCCACGATCTCCATGGGGCCCATTGTGCCCGGGCAACCTGTGCCGGTGCCAAGATGGAGGCATGAATCCTGCAGCGACCCCAGTGCCCGGCGGCCCCAGGCCCGCATCCCCCGCCGCGGGCTCGGAGAGCGCCCCCTCGACGACGGTGCGCATCCGCCCCGACGTCGCCGCCCTGCCCGCCTACGTGCCCGGGGCCCGCCCCGACGCCGCCACGGCGGCGCAGATCGCCAAGCTCTCCTCCAACGAGCTGCCCTATCCGCCGCAGGACGCGGTCGTCGAGGCCATCACCCGTGCCGCCACCGGGGTCAACCGTTACCCGGAGATGACTGGGGAGAGCCTCACGCAGGCCCTCGCCCGCCGCTGGGGCGTGGAGGCCGAGCAGGTCGTCGTCGGCAACGGCTCGGTCGCCCTCATCCAGCACCTGCTCGACGCCGTCTGCGAGCCCGGCGACGAGGTCGTCATCCCGTGGCGATCCTTCGAGGCCTACCCGATCTGCGTGGCGGTCGCCGGCGCCCGGGCCGTGCGCGTCCCGCTGACCCCCGACGCCCGCCACGACGTGCCCGCCATGCTGGCGGCCATCACCCCCCGCACCCGCGTGGTCATGGCCTGCACCCCCAACAACCCCACCGGGACGATCCTGACCGCCGAGGAGCTGGCCGAGCTCGTGGCCGGGGTGCCGCGCGACGTCGTCGTCCTCATCGACGAGGCCTACCTCGACTTCGTCACCGACCCGCGGGCCGGCGACGCCCTCACCCTCCTGGCCGGGGCCCCCAACCTCGTGGTCTCACGGACCTTCTCCAAGGCCCACGCCCTGGCCGGGATGCGCGTGGGCTACCTCATCTGCGAGCCGGGCCTGGCCGCCGCCATCCGTTCGGTGACCACACCCTTCGGGGTCAACCTGCCCGCGCAGGCCGCCGCCACCGCGGCCCTGGGTCAGGGCGAGCTGGCCCGCACCGCCGAGCGCTCGGCCGCCGTCGCCGCCGAGCGGGACCGGGTCGTGGAGACCCTACGCACCCAGGGCTGGCAGGTCCCCGAGGCTCAGGGCAACTTCTTCTGGCTCGGCGTGGGCGAGCAGACGACGACGCTGGCCGAGCACTTCCGCGGCGCCGGTATCCTCGTGCGGCCCTTCGCCGGTGAGGGCGTGCGGGTCTCGGTGGGGACGACGTCGGACAACGAGAGAGTCCTGGCCGCTGCGGCCGCCTGGCGCGCCGAGCACTGAGCCCCGCCGGAGCGGGTGCCGCCGACAGGGCGGGGCGGGTGACAGCGTCGTCGCAGGCCTGGTCACACTGAGATCGTCACCAGGAAGGCCACGCACATGAAGACCTCGACGATGCCCATCGTCCCCGGGCGCAGCGGGCGGTGGCGCGCACGCACCAGCTGCCATTGCCACAGCGGCATGACCAGCGACCGCACCGTCAGCACCACCCACAGGACGGCGTGCCCCCACGGCAGCATCCCCGACGACGCCAACCACCACGTCGTCGCCGCCACCACCGCGTGCGCCGCCACCGTGCCGGCCAGCAGCGTGTAGTTGAAGCGCTCGCGGATCATCGACTTGATGTAGGGGACCGTCCCGCCGAAGTAGGCGGCCGTCAGCGCCGTGGCCAGCCACATCCAGGACCAGCCCGTCAGGGCGCCGCTGGGGGAGGCCCCCGGCAGGGGGGAACTCGGTGTCCCCAGGCCCAGGAAGCCGCCGTCGCCGCGCACCGCCAGGCTGTAGGTGACGGCCGCCATGAGGGAGGCGGCCGTCGTCGTCGACAGCCCCGAGAGCAGTGAGCGCTCGTGACCGCGCCACACCTGCTGCAACGCGATGGCGAACAGTGGCGCCAGAGGCACCGCCCACTGGATGAGGTAGGGCGCCACCAGCAGAGTGATGAGGGCCAGGGAGGCCGTCCAGCCGGTGTAGACCAGGAGCGGCAGCATGATGAGGGCGCGCTTGCGGGCCGAGCGGGTGCGCAGCCACTGCGACCAGGACCAGTAGGTGAGGTAGCCGCCCCACCAGGCGGGAAGGAACAGGAGGTTCACCCAGCTGAAGCCGCCCACGACCCAGCCGACGATCGGCGGCAGCACCAGCATCGACCAGGCCCCGTGCTGGTTGGGGACCCAGGCCTTGCGGCCGGGCTGGCGGCGGATCTGCTCCTGGGTGGGGGGCTTGGGGCGCTCGGTCTGCCGGGGCTTTCCGGTGGCCAGCATGATGTCGTCCTGCGGGCCGGGGCGGGACTGCTGAGAGGGGGCTCGGCGCGGCGCCGTGGTGGTGCCGGAGGGTGCCGTGGAGGCTCCCGGCGGAGTCAGGGCCTGGTCGGCTGACGTGGCCTCCGGGCTCGTCGGGGAGCCCGCTGGCGCGGAGGATGCGGAAGGCGCGGGGGAGTCCGCCGATCCGGCGGCCGGCGTCGGGCGCGGGGGATCGGTGTGCGCGGAGGGGTGCTCGACGTGGTGCTTGGACGGCCTCGACGGGCGTGACTGGCTCACGCCCTCACCCTAATCGCTTGTCCCCAGCGCTGGCTGGGGACCTTGTGGGTGTCCGGGGAGACTTTCTTCCGGCCGGGGACATCCGGCGCGTGCGGGGACACTTTCTTCCGGTTGGGGACATGCTGCGCGTTGGGGGACGGGATTGCTGTCCCCGACGGCGTCGAATACCCCCGCCCGGGGCGACACGCACCCGGCCGCGTGGAATGTCCCCGTGGGGTGGTGCGGGGTAAGACGGCACCGCTCGGGTGAAGCTCCGAATGCTGCGGGGCGGTCAGACCAGGGTGAGCCGCATCTGGTGCCAGGGCAGGCCGCCGTGGTGGGAGGCGGACAGGCCCTCGTCGACGAAACCCAGGCGCGCGTAGAAGCCCACGAGGTCGTCGAGGCAGGTGAGCACCAGGCCCTGGCGGCCGTGGACGCGCGTTGTCTCGATGACAGTGTGCAGCAGTCGGGTGGCCAGCCCCTGCCCTTGAGCTGCGGGAGCCGTGGCGACGCCGAGGATCATCTGCCAGGCCCCGTCGGGGTCGTGCATCGTGGGCGCCTCGTACATCTCGTCGCTCAGATCGCGCGCGTGGGTGCACGGTCCGTTGACCAGCGTCAGCAGCATGCCGCCCTCGTCCTCGATGAGCCAGAAGTGGTCGGCGTAAGTAGCCATCCGCTCGGCGATCGTTGTCGGGCTGGCAGCCTGCTCGGGTGGGAAGCAGATGGCCTCCAGGGCGGCGGCCATGGCCGCGTCCTGCGCCTGCTCCGCCCGAGCTGTCCGGGCCGTGCGGATGTGGAGGACGGGGGAGTCGGAGGTACCCATGGCCATATTTTCATCAGTCGGTAGATCGACGTCGAGCATTCACCAGTGCCCCCGCGCGTCCCGCCGTCACGGTCGGGGACGTCCTGCGCGTGTGGGGAGACTTTCTTCCGGCCGGGGACGTGTTGTGCGCCCGGGGACAGGATTGCTGTCCCCGACGGCGTCGAATGCCCCCGTCTGGAACGAGACGTTCCCGGCCGCGTGGAATGTCCCCGTGGGCAGGGGGTGGGAGGCAGGACGGGAGACAGACAGACTCCGAGCCGGGCACTTCCCGCGTAGCCGGACAGAAATTCTGTCGAGGCCTCGAGAAATACCCGGCTCGGTGGAAAGGTCGGCGTTAGACAGGAAGGCGCCTGCGCCGTCAGCCGCCCAGGGCCGCCGCGACCACCTTCTTGGCCTCCTCCTGCACCTGGGCCAGGTGGTCGGCACCCTTGAAGGACTCGGCGTAGATCTTGTAGACGTCCTCCGTGCCCGAGGGGCGCGCGGCGAACCAGGCGTCCTCGGTGGTGACCTTGAGCCCGCCGATGGGGGCCCCGTTGCCGGGCGCGTCGACCAGCCGGGCGGTGATCTCCTCGCCGGCCAGCTTGGTGGCGGTCACGTCTTCGGCGGCCAGGGCGGCGAGCTTGGCCTTCTCCTCCTTGGAGGCGGCGGCGTCGATGCGTGCGTAGGCGCTGGCGCCGAAGCGCTCCACCTGCTCCTCGTGCAGCTGGGAGGGGGACTTGCCGGTGACGGCGATGATCTCGCTGGCCAGCAGGGCCAGGATGATGCCGTCCTTGTCCGTGGTCCACACGGTGCCGTCCTTGCGCAGGAAGGAGGCCCCCGCGCTCTCCTCGCCGCCGAAGCCGATCGAGCCGTCGAGCAGCCCGGGCACGAAGTGCTTGAAGCCCACCGGCACCTCGATGAGGGTGCGCCCGATCGCGGCCGCCACCCGGTCGATGAGGCTGGAGGAGACCAGGGTCTTGCCGACGGCGGCGTCGGCGGGCCAGCCGGGCCGGTGGGTGAAGAGGTACTCGATGGCCACGGCCAGGAAGTGGTTGGGGTTCATCAGCCCGCCGTCGGGGGTGACGATGCCGTGGCGGTCGGAGTCGGCGTCGTTCCCGGTGGCGACGTCGTAGGGGGTCTTGCCCTCGGCGTCGGGCGTCATCGTCGAGCGCAGCGAGGCCATGGCGTTGGGGGAGGAGCAGTCCATGCGGATCTTGCCGTCCCAGTCCAGGGTCATGAAGTGCCAGGCCGGGTCCACCTCGGGATTGACCACCGTGAGCTCCAGGCCGTAGCGCTCACCGATCGCGCCCCAGTAGTCCACCGAGGCGCCGCCCAGCGGGTCGGCCCCGATGCGCACGCCGGCCTTGCGGATCGCCTCGAGGTCGATGACGCTCTCCAGGTCGGTGACGTAGGTCTCCAGGTAGTCGTGCTTGATGATGTGGGGGCCGTCGAGGGCCTCAGCGACCGGGACCCGCGGGACGTCCTGCCACCCGGAGGCGAGCAGCTCGTTGGCGCGGTTGGCGATCCACGTCGTGGCCTCCGAGCCGGCCGGGCCGCCGGTGGGCGGGTTGTACTTGAAGCCGCCGTCGCGTGGCGGGTTGTGGGAGGGGGTCACCACGATGCCGTCGGCCAGGCCGGGGCCGCTCGTGCGCACCCCCGCCTCGGTCCCGGCGCCGTTGGCCAGGAGGATGGAGTGCGAGACGGCCGGGGTGGGCGTGTAGGCGCCACGGGAGTCGACGGCGGTGGTCACCCCGGCCCCGGCGAGCACCTCGACGGCGGTGCGCCAGGCGGGCTCGGACAGGGCGTGCGTGTCACGGCCCAGGTAGAGGGTGCCGTCGGTGCCCTGGGAGCGGCGGTACTCCACGATGGCGGCGGTCGTGGCCACGATGTGGGCCTCGTTGAAGGCGGTGTCCAGAGAGGAGCCGCGGTGCCCGGAGGTACCGAAGACGACCTTCTGAGCCGGGACGGCGGGGTCGGGGACGAGGTCGTAGTAGGCGGAGACGACCTCGTCGACGTCGATGAGGTCTTCGGGCTGTGCTGGCTGTCCTGCGCGTGCGTGCATGGGCACAGTGTGTCACGTGCCACTGGCCGGATCAGCCCGTTTCGCTGTGCGAAACAGCGGGCGCTCCGAGGCTGGGACGCGGTGATCGGCGGGGCTCCATGTCCGATGACGACGGCGTTGTGGGAGGGCTCGCCGCGAGAGCCGCCGTGGAAGTGCCGTAGGTCCCGGGCGGCGGGGCGGGTGCGGCCAGTCGGGGCCATGCCGGCTGCCCGTGCCGCTGTCCGGTGGGCTGGAGACGGATGGCCCCCCAGTCTAGGAAGCGGGCGAAGTGAGAGGCATGGGTAGTCTGGCCCGGGCGTCGGCGCCACTGCGCTGCCACCCGGGCCGCCGCTCCGCCCGCCGGGGACGCGGCCGAACCCCAGCGTCCAGCAGGAACGAGGAACCCATGACCGTCAGCCGTATCGCCACGACCAACGCTCCCGCCGCCGTCGGCCCCTACTCTCAGGGCGTCTCCACCGGTCAGGGGGCCGGCTCGTTCGTCTTCGTCTCCGGGCAGGTGCCGCTCGACCCGGCCACCGGCGCGCTCGTCGAGGGAGACATCCAGGCCCAGGCCGAGCAGGTCCTCAAGAACGTGGGCGCCATCCTGGCCGAGGCCGGGCTCGGGTACGACGACGTCGTCAAGACCACGGTCCTGCTCGCCGACATCGCCGACTTCGCCGCCGTCAACGAGGTCTACGCCCGCTACTTCACCGGCGAGACCCTCCCGGCCCGGGCCGCCTTCGGGGTGGCCGCCCTGCCGCTGGGGGCCGGCGTCGAGATCGAGGCCATCGCCGCCCGGTCCTGAGCCGGCCCGGCCCTGAGCTGGTCCGATCGAGAGCCGTCACCGAAGCCACGCCGACACTCGCCAGACCGGCATCGGTCCCACAAGTACGAACCGGGCCGGCTGCATCCGATGGGGCGCCGCCCCCACCAGCACGGGGTGTCTGACCCTGCCGGTGGGGCGACCCGTTCACTAGGCTCTTTCCCGGTTCCACGTCCACGGGGTGTCCTCTCGTCGAGGGCGCCCCGTGTTGCTCTCCCCATGGCGGACGGCGTGACCGCGGGTAAGGATGAGGCAGGGCCGGCGGCTGCAGAGTCACCAGCCGGCCAGGACCCACGTTGAGGTTTCATGAGAGGAAGACGATGCCGCCCACGCGCCTTCCTCTCGTCATCCGCCTCGGAGGGGTCCGCTCGCTGCTGTCCTTCTGCGCCATCATGACGGCGGGCCTGGCGGCCGCGCTCTCACCGGTGGCCGTAGCGGTGTGGGCGCCCTCGCTCGCCGCCCTCACGCTCCTGCCGGCCCTGCTGGGGGGCGGCGGGATCGCCTACTACCTGTGGCGCGGTCTGTCCGCACGGCGCATGTTCGAGCAGGCGCTGCGGCACTACGCGCAGGTCACCGACGACTACGAGGTCACCGAGCTCCATGCCCGTCTCATCCCTGAAGGCGAGACCCGCGGCGCCCACGTCATGGCCCACTACCGCTGGTTCCGCGACGAGTACGAGAGCCTGACCCGCTCCTGGCAGGACTTGGGCAGCCCCCGGGGCGCCCAGTGGTTCGAACCGGGAGTGTTCCAGCGGGTCCGTGAGATCAAGCGACGCTCAGCCGCGCTGGAGTCGACCGACGACATCATCGCCAGCAACGCCGCATTCCTGAGCCTGTCCTCCAACTGGGAGAGGCTCTGGCGCCAGGAGCAGCAGCCGGTTCTTCATGAGCTCGACCTGCTCCTGAGCCAGTGCCAGTGGATCGACTCCTACGCGTTCACTCCCGGCGGCACGGTGGAGGTGCGCGAGCTGGTGCGGGCACACCACCAGCGCCTCAGCGAGATGACCGCGGAGCTGTCGGCCGGCTTGCTGCAGCCCTCGGCGGCGCTTGACGAGCTTGCCTGGATGGCGGCCGATGCTCGCCGGGCGGGGCATGGCCTGTCGCTCAGTGCGGCCGGTGCGGAGCCTGCCCTCAGCAGCTCTCTCGGTTCTCTCGACGGTGAAGCCTCCGCCCGCCCGGGTCCCCACGCCCTGCCGGACGTCGTCGGACCCGGAAGGAACACCGGCTACTGGAATCCGGTCAGCTCTGGTGCCAATGGGAGAGCCGTCGTGCCTGTCGGCTACGCCGGCCCGCGACGGCTCCTGAATGCCGGTGCGGGATATCTCGGGGACGGGACCTTCCCGGGATGCTGATGACGTCGGCACACCTCACACGCCACGCTCACGTCAGAGGAAGGAAGTGCTGATGAGGCACATGAAACGGTCCGGCATCGTCGGGCTCGGTGGAATCTGGTCGGTGACGGCCTTCGTCGCCAATGTGGTGGTGAGCCTGGCCCTCATCGCCGTGCTGCCGATCATGGTCATCTGGCCCTTCGGGGGGAGCCATCACCCCAGCGTGGAGATCCATGACGAGGCCGGGGTGCTCCAGAGCGAGCCACTGGCCAAGGAGATCCAGGCGATGCGCTTCCGTCAGGACATCCATGTCGCCGTGCTCACAGTCCCGGGCTGGGACGTCGACAATCTTAACGACTCGGTGCTGGAGTACGCCCGCTCGCACCAGGGCGACACCGACGTCCCGTGGATCTCGACGTCGAACCCCAACTACTGGAGCGACGGCCTGGTGATCCTGGCGGTCGCCCCGGAGGCGCGCAAGGTCGGCTGCTACTTCGGTGAGGATGTCGCGGTCCCCTTGGAGCAGCAGGCCGCCATCCAGAACGCCGCCAAGGAACAGTACCGCCGGGCCGACTGGTACGGGGGCACCGTCTCCATGGCGGCCAAGACCGCTGACGTCATCGGCCGGCCCGGCGGTGGCGACGTGGGCACGACCTACGTCCTGCCCGGAATCTCGGCACTCGTGGGCCTCGTCTGGCTCTGGTGGTACCTGTGGCGCGGTTTCGCGGCACGACGCCGGGCGCGCGAGGCGCTGCGCCACTACTCGCAGGTCACCCACGACTACGAGACCACCGAGCTCCTGGCCGGCACGATCCCCGAGGATGAGCTGCACGGTGCCCAGGTCATGGCCCGCTACCGGTGGTTCCGTGAGGAGTATGAGAAGGTCACCCGCTCCTGGCAGGACTTCGGCAACCCCTACCGCACCCAGTGGTTCGGCATGTCGGTGCTGAGACGGGCCACCGAGCTGGAAAAGCGTTCCGAGCTCCTGGACTCCCTCGACGACGTCATCGCCAACACCGCCACCTTCCTGAGCCTGTCGCCCGGCTGGGACCGCGTCTGGAGCAACGAGCAGGGGCCGGTCCTGGAGGACCTGCAGTCGTTGCGGAGACTGTGCCACCAGGTCGACAGCTCCGACGCCGCCGAGAACGGTTCGATCGCTGAGCGCGCCAAGCAGGAGCGGGACTGGGTCCGCTCCCGTAAGCAACGCTTGGACGACATGACCGCCGGGCTGGAGGACGGTTCGCTCCAGCCCTCGGCTGCGCTGGACGAGCTCGACGAGATCGCCAGTGAGACGAAGACGAAGGCCTCCCGGCTCGCCCGCGAGGCCATTGACGCCGACACCTCCAGCTACGCCGACGAGCGCCGTCGTCGCTACGACGACTCGGTCTCGTCCACGGATGCCGCCTACGCCGGCTACTGGTACCTGGGCGGGGGACACGGCAGCTACAACCCGCACTCGACGATCCGCCTCAACCCCTCGTCTCCGGCCATCTCTGCCATCGGCTCATCCGGCTCGTCCAGCTCGGGCGTCGGTGCCGGCGGGTCCTTCAGTTCCTTCACCCCGGTCTCCGACCTGGTGGTGGGATACAGCTCGGCCTCCTCCTACACGCCGTCGAGCAGCTCCGGCTCCGGGTCCAGCTTCTCGGGAAGCAGCTTCTCCGGCGGCTACAGCGGTGGTGGCGGCTTCTCCGGGTCCGGCTCCTCCTCGAGCTTCTGAGCCGGTGCGGGCGGACTCCTGTCGATGCTGTCTCTGCCCGCCTCCGGGGCCGCCCGGCCCCCGCTAGGATCGGCACTGAAAACGTCCAGCCAGTAGGGAAGTGGGGCTCGGATGGAGCAGCTGGGGCAGAACCCCGCCACACGCTCGGGCGGAACCCGTTCAGCGGTGGCCTTCACCGCCATCATGATCCTGGGCCTGACCATGGTCCTCTCGCCGCTGATCGTATGGCTCTGGCCATCGAAGAAGGAGGCAGTGGTCACCTACCAGCCCACGGTCGAGGTCCAGGACGAGGCCGGCGTGCTTGACAGCACAGCGCTGAGCGACAAGCTCAAGAATCTGGAGTTCCGCAAGCAGGTCCACCTGGCTGTCCTGACGGTGCCGGGTGAGGACGTCTCCAACCTCAACGATGCTGTGCTGGAGTATGCCCGTTCGCATGCGAGCGACACTGATGTTCCGTGGGTCTCGACGTCGAACCCCAACTACTGGAGCGATGGTCTAGTGATCCTGGCGGTCGCCCCGGAGGCGCGCAAGGTGGGCTGCTACTTCGGTGAGGACGTCAAGGTGATGAGCAGCCAGGAGGATGCCATCCAGGATGCCGCTAAATCCCAGTTCCGGGAGAAGGACTGGGACGGGGGTCTGGTCTCCATGGGGAAGAAGTCCACGAAGTACGTCGGTAAGCCTCGCAGCGACCTGAGAGCCCTCCTCCTGCAGCTGTCCTTCCCGGTCGCCGGGTTCGGTGCCACCGGTATCGGTGTCTACCTGTGGCAGGGACTCATGGCCCGCCGACGGGCCGGTGAGGCGCAGCGCCACTACTCGCAGGTCGCTCACGACTACAGGGCCACTGAACGGCATGCCCAGCGAATCCCGGCCGACGAGCCCCACGGGGCGCAGGTCATGGCCCGCTACCGCTGGTTCCGCGACGAGTACGAGAACCTGACCCGGTCATGGCAGGACTTCGGCAGCCCCCGAGGCACCCAGTGGTTCGGTCTCTCCATGCTCCGCAGGGCGACCGACTTGCGAAGACGATCGGCTGCGCTGGACACGCTCGACGACGTCGTCGCCAACACCGCAACCTTCCTCAACCAGGACCGTGGCTGGGAGCAGGCCTGGTACAACGAGCAGGGCCCAGTCCTTGAGGACCTCCAGGCGCTCCTCACCCTGTGCCACAAGATCGACTCCTCCGGCAGGCTGCCGGTCAACACGATGGGTACGCGGGAGAAGGTTCGCTGGTTTCATGAGCGCCTCTACCACATGACCATGGACCTCTCGGCGGGCAGGCTCCAGCCGTCTCAGGCCCTCGACGAGCTCGACCGGATCGCCGACGCCACCCATGGGGAGGCCGACGGCCTGGCCCGCTACGCCATCGACGTCGATACCTCACGGTACGCCGATGAGCGCCGTCGCCGTTTCAACAGCTACCGCGGCTCCGGTCGGTATGCGGCCTACAGCGGCGCCTGGTCCCTGGGCGGTGGCTACGGCAAGTACGACCCCCATGCCACGATCCGCGTCAACTCGGCGTCGCCGGCGATCGCCGGCCTCACTGGCTTCGACAATGCGGCCTTCCGTTCCTTCGTCCCGGTCTCGTCCCTGGTGATGGGCTACAGCGCGGCGTCAACCTTCACCCCGGGCGGCGGATCCTCGGGAGGGGGTGGTTTCTCCGGGGGTGGCGGCGGCTTCTCCGGGGCGGGCTCCTCCTCGAGCTTCTGAGCCGGGATCGTGCTCGTTCCTGGTCCTCGACGAGGAAATACGTGCATGTGGATGAGATTGGACAATTGATGCTGCTAACCTCAACCCGCTAAGAGTGGAGACGGGACAGCCTTCGAGGTCGGCTCGGTTATTAACAAGGAATGTCACATGAAGCAATCTGCGATCATCCGCCTCGGTGGTCTTCGAGCGGTCGCAATGTTCGTGATGAATATTGCCGGGGCGTTGATCGCGATCCTGCTTCTGCCGGCGCTGCTCCTCCACCCCTCCGCATCTGGGCATCGTCCCGATGTGGTCGTCCGCGATAAGGCCGGTATCTATCACGAGCAGACTCTTCGCCGCGGCCTGGAGGAGCAGCACTACGATCGCGAGCTTCGTATCGTCGTGCTCTCGGTTCCCGGAGCCGGTATCGGCAACATTGACGAGGAGACCGTCAAGTACGCAGCCGACGGCGCACAAGGTTCGTCGTGGTTCAAGGGCTCCGACGTCGGTAGTCCGGTCAATGGAACGATCCTCTTCGTGGTGGCGCCCGAGTCTCATTGGGTGCGTTGCTACGCTGCGAAGGACTTGCGGCTGTCTGCCGACAAGCGGGAGGCGATCGAGAACGCGGCGGGAAGCCACTACGCCCAGGACGATTGGGATGGCGGAGCCGTGGCGATGGGGCGGCAGCTGGCGACATACATCGGTTCAGGCAGTGGGAACAGCGCGACGATGTGGGTTGCCGGTGCGGTCCTCGCCTTCATGGCGGGAAGCGGATGGCTCGCCTTCTACATATGGAGGGGGATGGCCGCCCGGCGCCTTGGCAGGGCTGCCCACAAGAAGATGATGCAGGTCGTCTACGACTATGATCTCACCGAGCTCAAGGCGGAAACTCTTCCGGCGCAGTCCTCTCGGAGTCGTGACGTCGGTTCGAACTACAGGAGATTCCTCGCGGAGTACGACGTCGTCAGTAGGGCGTGGAAGGACTTCGGGGAGCCGCGCGGTGCTCAATGGTTCGGTCGCGGTGTTCGTGCTCAGGCCGCTCGTCTCGCCGAGAGGACAGCCAGTTTGGTCGAGCTCGACGCCGCTGTGAACGCCGGCGCCGCGACTCGGGCGGACACGATCCAGAATCCTGGGGGTACTGCTCTGTGAAGAAGCCGCCAACAGTCTCTGAGCTCGGTGGGTTACGAGCGATCCTCGGGTATCTAGGCAATCTCCTCATTGGTGTAGCACTTGTGGTCGCGCCATTCATTATCAACGGCGGACAATCACCCTTCTATCCCGCAAAACAATTTCATCCGACAGTGGAGATCCATGACGAGGCTGGAATTCTTCAGCGGGACTACGTCAAGTCGGAGCTTGAGAAGCTCACCTTCCGGCAGCCGACCCATGTGGTGGTCGTGAACCTCCCGAATTCCAAAGTCGAAAGCCTCCAAGACGAGGTGCGGAACTATGCTCGCACTCATCCCACGGATGTCCCATGGATCTCGTGGGAGGACTCGGGGCGCTGGGCCGATAATGTGATGATCGTCGCCCAAGCGCCGCATACCGACTATGATGATGTGCTGGCAGGGCAGGGGAGGAACTTCTTTTACGGGCCGAAACTTGATATCGACTCGGACGGCCAAAGTGAGGTGTGGTACTCGATTCAAAAGTATCTGACCCAGAGTGACCGTGACGAGGATGCGCTCGTGGTCACTGCCGTGAGAACTGCCTCCTCCTATATCGGCTGGCACCTGGGTTTTATCAGGATGTTCAGGGGCGCCGCACTGTTCTTGATCTTCATGGCTGCTGCCAACCTCTGGTTTCGATACCATCTGGCGAGAGGAAGAATGGCGCGCTCGGGCATTGAGGAGGCTCGGCAGGCCTACGAGCGGGTAGTTGGCCGGCGTGCCGATATGAGTGCGTTCACGTCGCTCATTCCTGTTGACGAGCCGTACGGGGTTCAGGTTCTTGCCAGGTATATGGTGCTTCAGAAGCACTATCGTCGACTTGAGCGATCATGGATTGCGTTGGGGACTCCTGTAGGACTTCAGTGGTATGGGCTGAGAGTGGGGAATAAAGCAGCCTATGTCAAAGCCTACTCAATGCAATTGGATGCCGTTCAGCAGGCGGTCATCAACTGTGCCCGACTGTTGTCTCTGACCGAGTTCTGGCGAGACGCGTGGCAGAACGAGTGCGATGCGGTGTTCGCAGATATGCAGACAGTCAAGCGGTTCGGCGCATCAGGCGGGCGCGCGTATGACTCAAAGCTCACGAGTGCAATGCAGCAGGTGGCCTCCCTGCGTTCGATGGTCGACGGCCTTGAAGGCAGGCTGTCTCAAGGTCAGATAAGGCCTGCGGAGGGGCTCGATGTTCTGGGGCGCGTCGTGTCGGAACTGAGGCAGATCGCGGAACGCTTTGTCGATGGGGTGTTTGCCGGAATGTCGAGGGGTGAGAGGAGGAGGTGTCGTCGCCGGTACAAGAAGTACATGAATTCGTGGAGCAGCAGCCCGCGCTCGAAGATCTCCATGATGCTGGGTGGTGCTCAAATCGGGCGTGACGGGCAAGAGGCTCCTCACGCCGAGGGGCTGAAGTCCGCTGAGCGGTGGGGAGAAGTGCCGCGAATGTCAAGCACAGTGCGCATGCTCACGAGGTCACCCGCGATTGATGAGGTCGCGGTAACGAGTGAGGGGGTGGGCGCACTAACCGTCAGTGCACCAGTGATGGATGTGTATAACGCCTACCGGTACGCTTTGTTGTACAGGGATCCCTGGTGGAAACGTGAACCCAGCAAGAAGCGGAAGTGGGCAATACGATGGTCTTAGGGAGAACTGTTCCGGAGCGTCAGCGGCGCAACACCTCCGATGTCATCAAGTTTGTTGCGAATATTGCGATATGCGTACTGATGATCTCTGCGCTTCCACTCGCGATTCTCGGTCCGTTCCGGCAAGGCCATGCCCCCACCGTCAATGTTCGCGACGAAGCCGGCATCTTCGACTCCCGGGCTCTTCAGCGTGATCTGCAGAGTCTGAGATTCCGGCAAGACATTCGTTTTGAAGTCGTATCGCTGACGGGGTGGGGTATCAACAACCTGGATGCGGCTACCGCGAACTACGCCGAGAACATCTTCGACTACCAACAGGACTTTCGGACCTCGGGCGGAGCTCGCTGGGAAGAAGGAGTGGTTGTCATCGCGGTGGCCCCTCATGCCCACCAGATGGCCTTCTACCCCGGCGTAGACGTGTCACTGGAGCGATCCGAGCAGGTCGCCATCCAGGACGCGGCGGCCTCTCGTTTTGCCGCTCAGGACTGGAACGGCGGTGTCGTGGCGATGGGACGTCAAGCCGAGACCTACCTGGGTCCCTACGGCATGACGGTCTCGGGCATCGGCGTTGTCGGTGCAGGGCTGCTGTGCGTGGCAGGCGTGGTCAGACTCGTCATCTACTGTCGGCGAGGGCTCACTGCCCGTCGTCGAGCAAGAGCAGCCGCCCGTTCCTACGCACAGGTGACCTACGACTACGACTCAACCGCCCTGCGACTGGGAACGCTGGAGCCCGGTTCACCGGAGTCTCGTCAGCTCGCACAGCGCTACCAGCGCTTCGAGGCCGAGTATGACGACGTTGCACGAGCCTGGAACAGATTCGGTGAACCTCGAGGCATCGACTGGTTCAGCAAGAGTGTTCAACACGAGGTCCTGGAGCTCGAGCGGCGCTCCGCAGCCCTTGATGACGGCGACGACGTCATCGTGGACACCGTGTCTATGCTGACGATGTCCCCGACCTGGGAGCAGGTGTGGGGCAAGCTGCAGGAACCGGTTCTTGAGAACCTGAGATCGGTGACTCGGATGGTGCGATCCGCAAGCCGCCGTCGGTCGGGGCTCCATGTCGAGGCCGTCCAGAACTGGGTCGGCCACCAGAATCGGAGGCTGGGAGAGCTGACCAACAGCCTGGATCAAGGCGAGATCGCTCCGGCTGCCGCGCTGGCTGAGCTGGATCGGATCTCTCGCCTCGTGGCCACCGTGGAAACGGCGGTGGCACGACGTCGCGATGTGGTCGCCAATGCTGCCGCCGCGACGTCGACGGCAACCGCGGCGCGGGTGTAGGCGGACCGTCACGCGGTGGGCGCGTAGCCGACGATCTCGGTCCCGTGGATGCCGATCATCAGGTGTGAGTCGGTGAGATTGGCCTGAATGTGCGCCGACGTTCCCGGCGGTGCGATGACCTGCGACGTGCGGGTGTCGATGACGAGGGACGTTTCATCGTTTGTCGACTGGCTCCACTGGCGGCCGAATGCGAACGGGGCCGCCAGGATGTGCCGGTCTTCGGTGAGATGCCAGTCGAGCTGCAGCGTGCCTCGTCCCGGAGTCCGGTCGAGGGCCTTCTCGAGGGGCAGCGTCACGGGGGTGCCATTGAAGGTGCAGGCGCTGGCGGACGTGCACTCGACGGTGTACTCGGCCCAGGAGAGGTCGCCCGACTCGTAGGCTCGCTGGAGCTGCTCCACGGTGGGGGTTCCCGATTCCGACAGGAGCAGCGCCGCATTGCTCCCAGAGAGGGGGAATGTCCCCCTCGGCTCTCCTTGAAGGGAGTAGGCCTCAGCGGTCTCGGAGTCCCGCGGGATGTGGATCCACCCGTCCTGCGCGGGGATGTACGTCGATTCCCTCCCCAGCTCCTCGCCCGCCCAGTCGTTGCGAACACTCCCGTCAGCGAGGTTCATCAGACCAGTCCTTGCTGGCTGGTTGTTGTCAACCGGGGCAGTCGACACCAGGATGCTTCCAGTGGCGTCATCTCCAGCGATTCCAGACGGCTGAGGGTTGGTTTGGGTGTCGTACCTGCGCTCCCAGCGCCGAGTGGGACGCCCGCCGCTCCAGTCCCAGGCGCTGCACCGGTTGGTGTTCCAGTAGGAATCGCAGGTGATGATGAGACGAGGGGAGATGATGTACGGCCAATTGTCTGAGGACCACGGGGCGGCTTCTGTGCGCCCGGTGGCCGGATCGAGAATCTCGTGATTGAGAACCAAGTGCCCGCCCCACCAAGGGGATCCCCATATGTAGATGTTTTTGTCCGGCAGTTCCCACAGTTTCTTTGGGCCTGCCTTGTCAAGGAGGTAACCGCGTAGGGCGCCCTTCTCTCCACGGGACTCCACGACGAGGTAGTTCCCGCATCGGTGGATCACGGGGGAGCTCAGAGTCTCGGATGGGTCGGTTCCGCTGTCGAAGCGCCAGGCCTCACCCCACTGGGTTCCTGGTGCGGGGCTCGTGCTAGTGGAGGTGTCGCATGACGTCGTCTCATTCGCCTCGGCCGAGGCCTGCCAGGTTGAGTACGCCGGCGCCTCTGGTTGAGTGAGGGAGGACGCCATGACCGGACGCTGCTGAGCCCACGCCTGTGCGAGCGTGAGGAACACGGTGATGACGACGAACACCAGCGCGGTCTTGAACAGGCGGCTGCTCCAGGCCGTTCGAGCAACACGGATCCCCAGGTGCCGAAGGCCCACCGCACTGAATCGCATGGGACTAGCATTCCTCACTCCTTGCAGCGGCGAGACTGTTCTCCCTGTGACGTCGGGGAAACCGATGGGGAGAACTGCCGTGAGGCGCGTCATGGGGCGGCGACGGGCCGTCGTCGACCTCGGTGGGGCGCCACGTGGCCGGTAGGCTGACGGGCATGTCGAAGAAGAAGCGCCACGGGCGCCGTCCGGCCGCCGCGTCGGCCAAGCCCCGCAAGCAGAGCATCGAGTTCGTCGCCCGCCCCTTCGCCGGTCTGCCGGCCGAGGAGGACCTCGTGGCGATGGCTCAGATCATCCCGGCCGCCACGGCCACCGTGCGCCTGACCAAGGAGTACGGGGGCAAGCAGATCCAGCTTGTCACGCTCCTTCCCGAGTTCGTCCAGGGGCTCAAGCGCTCCGACGGCGAGGTCCTCGTGGCCATGCAGACCTCTATGCACTCTGGGGACGCCTCCCGCGACGTCGCCGCAGCCGTCCTGGCCACCCTCGAGCTGCCGGAGGGCCAGGCGCTGCGCACCGACGGCCTGCCCGAGCCTGGACCGCGCCTTCAGGACATCCTCGACACCACTGAGCCGCCGGTGGTCTCCGTGCGCGAGACCTTCGACTTCTGGATCGACCCGCAGGCCGCCGGTGACAACGAGCAGGCCCGCCAGGTCATTGAGGAGGCCATCGAGCGCGCCAAGGAGGAGATCGCCCCGACCCGGCCCGTTCCCGGCGTCGAGCACGCCTACTGGTGCCGACTGGGCGCCAAGGAGTTCGTGCGCTGGGTGCGCGGGGAGGACGAGGACGAGTTCTTCAACGCCTTCGCCCGCATCTACGCCGCGCGCGAGTCCGACCTGGAGGAGGGGGCGCGCTTCGTCGGCGCCTTCCGGGCCAACGGCCTGGCCATCCCGGTGTGGGAGCTCGTCCCCGGCACGGAGGCCGAGGAGCTCACCAAGCCGCTGCAGGCCATGGGCAAGCGCCTGGAGGCCGCACTGGCCGACTCCAGCCCCCTGAGCCCCGAGGTCCGCCGCGCCAAGGCCGGCATCATCTCCCGCCAGGTCAATCTCTGACCCGTCTTCTCGAGGTCATCTCCACGCGGCCGGGGACATCCTGCGTGTGCGGGGACATTCCCTCAGGCCCGGGGGCATCCTGCGCGTAGGGGGACGGGATTGCTGTCCCCGACGGCGTCGAATGCCCCTGCCCGGAAGGACACGCACCCGGCCGCGTGGAATGTCCCCGTCGGTGTTGGCCGCAGAGAGGCCGGGCGGGGGTGATGTCGGGGCTGGAGGCGGCGGCGTGCGCTGGCGACGTGACGAGGACCTGGCGGCGGGTCGGCGTGCGCAGTGCGCGGTCCTACGAGAAGACGTGCAGGTCGATTGGGCGGACGACGAACCCGGGGCCGCAGCGCGCGGCTCAGGTCTCGGCGATGCGCAGGCGCCGGCGCGTCACGCGCGGCAGGCCGCGTCCGTAGAGGGTGCCCTCCTTGGCCTTGACGGCGGCCACAAGCACGAAGCTCAGTGAGATGAGCAGCGCCCAGCTGCCGAACTTGCCGGCATGCACCAGGTGCCAGCCGTCGGCCTGGTTGGGGTAGCGCCAGGCGCTCAGCGCCGTGGCCAGGTTCTCCGCCAGCCAGAGGAAGCCCCCGATGAGGATGAAGGCCACCGTCGTCGGCATCCAGTAGCGGTCACCGCCGACAGTGAAGTGGACGGCGCTTCCCCACAGGGCGATGAGGAAGCCGGCCGCGATCACCCAGCGCAGGTCGACGATGACGTGATGGGTGAAGAAGTTGAGGTAGGCGGCCACGGCCAGCAGACTCACCGGCCACCACCGAAAGCCGCCCACGTGCAGGTCGAGGCGCCGGAAGGCCTGACAGATGTAGGAGCCGACGGAGGCGTACATGAATCCGGAGAAGACCGGCACCCCGCCGACGCGCACCACCCCGGCATCCGGATAGGCCCAGGAGCCGGTGTGGACCTTGAACACCTCCAGCGCCAGCCCGATGAGGTGGAAGGCGCAGATGACGCCGAGCTCGCGCCAGGTCTCCTGCTTGAGGGCCACGAAGGCGATCTGAACGACGACGACGTAGATCAGCAGGGCGTCGTAGCGGGCGATCGGCGGATTCGTGTACTTCCAGATCAGGGCACTGGCCGCGAGTCCGACGAAGATGGCGATGGCGAAGGCGCAGCAGGCCAGCTCCAGGAGGGCGAACTGGACCAGGCGGCGGGGGAGCAGGCGCCACCGACTCAAAGGGAGGCGAGCGGTATTGGGCACGACCGAAGTATGCCGTGCCTTGACGTCGCCCTGGTGGGTGAGAGCCCGCTGAACCCCGCGGCCCCTCACGGCCGGGGACATCCTGCGCATGCGGGGACACGTTCTTCCGGACGGGGACGTCTCGCGCGTTCGGGGACGGGATTGCTGTCCCGACGGCGTCGAATGCCCCCGCCCGGAAGGACACGCACCCGGCCGCGCGGAATGCCCCCGTCGATGTGGCGCGTGACTACTGAGAGGACAGCCCGTCCGGGTTCGGCCACCAGCTGGCCGACACCATCACCGGATCGAGCGCAGCGCTCTCTTGATGATCCGTTCAGTGGCCGGGGTGGGCGACTCCTCCTGCCAGCGCTCGCAGAGCTCTCTGGCCCAGGCGGGCTGGGTCTTGGCGGCGTCGTTGACCCAGTTCGCCACGGAGTCCTGCACATAGCGGGAGGAGTCGGCGCGCTTGGCCGCCTCAACCAGCCCCTCGGGCGCCTCCGGCACCACCTGCGTCAGAAGCGCGGAATGGGTGATGGCCAGGATCTCCGCCAGGGTTCGGGACTCGTCTCGTCCCGAGTTCAGCTCGGCTTGGCGCGCCGCGGTCACACCGGGGCTCATGCGTCATTTCACCACGAGGCGGGCCACGCGCTTGAGGTGCTTCTTGTGCTGGCCGCGGCTGGCCTTACCGACCTTGCCGAAGTTGACCCAGCTTCGCCCGTGCATGCCCAGCTGCTTGAGGACGGCTCCCAGGAACACCGAGCCGACGTAGTTGCCGCAGAACCGGCGCAGGAACCAGGTCGGGGCGGTTGAGGTGGTGAGCACCAGCACCTGCTGGATGTGGGTGAGGTGCCCCTTCACCCCGGAGGCCGTCGGGTGGTAGGCCCAGTTCTGTTTCATGACTTTGTCGACGAATCCCTTGACGATGGAGGGCACCTCGCTCCACCAGATCGGGCAGATGACAATGATGCGCGAGGCCCCCTCGATGAGCTTCTGGTAGTGGCTCACCAGCGGGTCCAGCGTGCCGCCCTCCGTGAACAGGGCCAGCTCCTCAGCGGGCATGCGCGGGTCGAAGCCGTCGGCGTAGAGGTCGACGACGTCGTAGGGCCGGCCCGCCTTGTCCAGGGCGGAGGTGGCGGCCTCGAGTACGGCGTGGTTGAAGGAGCCGTCGTAGGGGTGGGCGTAGACGATGAGGGTGCGGTCGCCCGTCTTCTTGAGGGCCTTCTTAGCGGTCATCAGCTGTCTCCAATCGTGACGATGGCGCGCAGGGCTGCGCGGATAAAGGTGGTGTCGGCGGTGGTGGTGCCGACGGCGATGAGCTGGGTGTAGCCCTGCAGGCAGGACCACACCAGGAGGTGAAGCGGCGTCGGATCGGTTCCCTGCTGTGCAGCCAGACGCTCCACCTCGCCGCGGGTCAGTGCCAGCAGTGGGTGGTCGTCGAGGCGGTCGAGTGCCGCGATGGCCGCGGGGCTGATCTGATTGAACTCGAAGAGATGCGGGTGCTCTGCGGCCAAGTCGACCAGAAGAGTCCCGATGCTGACGAGTGACTCGAGCGGATCGTCCTGGAGGAGGGCGTCCGCGCGCTCGCCCAGTGAGGCCGACAGCCGGCGCGCCGCGGCCTCGAAAAGGCTCGTCTTGGACGGGAAGTGCTTGTAGCACGCGGGTGTGGTCACTCCGCAGGCGCGGGCCACCCCGCTCAGTGTCACCGCATGCCACCCGTTGGAGTCAATGAGGTCCAGGGTGGTGTCGATGAGCCGCTGACGGGTGTCCGTACTGCGCCGGTCTATCTTCACGCCAAGTAGGTTAACTCAGTTCACCTATCTGTCAAGCGATGTGCTTGATGGTCGCAGGTCATGCTGCGAGGTTCCTGCCGATTGGACGATCTTGGTCTATCGTTCTACACTTACCGCAAGAACGCTGCGACAACTGCGAACTAGGTAGGTTGCGATGAAGGGAGGCGGGTTCGTGTGCTTCGATATCTAATGCTGTCCAATTGGAAATCTGTTTATGATCCCATTGAGTTTTCCATGAACTCAACTAACGAACGGCGCCACGGTGGCCGTCTCGCTCGTGTTGGGCGTTCACGCGTCCTGCCAGTAGCGGCAATTTATGGCGCCAATGCTGCAGGTAAGTCAGCACTTGTTGAAGGACTTGCCGTATTGCAAGCACTTGTCACCGAAAGGCGGTCTAAAGGAGAGCCTCTCCCAATAGTTCCGCACAAGCTTAAGGGGAAGGGGAAGCCAACCTCGTTCGGTGTGGAGTTTGTGGTAGCTGGACCGAATGATCATCCTGGCCGAAGGCAGGATTGGATCTTTTATTATGAGTTGTCTGTTGATCGTCACCAGATTCACAGCGAGTCCTTGGTGCGCCTGCGTTCCAAAGATGAAGAGGTACTCTTTGAGCGTGAAGGAAATCAGGTTGAATTCTTTGGTGATCTGGAAGATGACCTGACTTCTGTGGCGATCAAGCGGTTGTTGACCTCTAATCAAACCGTGCTCGGATCCTTGGGGGACTTGGATAACGGGCCTGAGTTGATTGATCGGTCTTGGCGGTGGTTCTCTGAGCAACTTAAAATAATTGGTCCTCGTTCCGACTACATTATGTTGCCTGCCAAAATTGCGGCCGATGAACTCTTCGCCGATGCTATGAATCATGGATTAAGCGCTGCAGATACTGGCATTTCGAAGATTGACCTCGAGGACATTCCTGTTGGCGCTGTCCTGCCGCCAGATAAGGTTCAGGAGATCGAGGATCGCCTGTCTGTCGATAATGAGACGCTTGTCTTGTCTGGGCAGTATGGTGAATACGGGCTTCTCTCTCTTGACGCTAGCGGCTCGTTGCGTGCGCAACGTCTTGTTACAGTTCATGAATCTGAGCCCGGTCCTGATGGCCGCTCGGCGGAAGGATTCACTCTTCCGTTGTCGGAGGAGTCCGATGGAACAGCTCGGTTCATGCATCTTCTTCCTATGCTGTTCCAGTTAGCGGAAGGTTCATCAAGAGGCGTGTTCGTAGTGGATGAGTTAGAGAACTCGATGCATCCCCTCTTGACAGAGAAGCTTGTTCGAGCATTTCTGGGTGACTTGAATTCCGATGATCGCAGGCAGTTGATTTTCACTACTCATGAACTCAGGCTTATGCAGATTCCTTTACTGCGCCGTGATGAGATATGGTTGGTTGATAAGTTCGACAGCCAGACTCGGTTGTCAAGAATGTCAGAGTACTCTCGTAAAGGTGTTCGTAAGGATGCTGATATTCTGGGACTCTACACATCTGGCCGCCTCGGTGGAGTTCCTCGCATTTAAGTGAGGGTGGCTCGAAGATGGCGAGAACAAAGAAAAGGCCGCCTCGACCTAGGGGGAGGGCCGTCGTCAGGGATCGTATGCCCAAGGCGAGAGTCGTATTTTGTGTGGAAGGAAAGACTGAGGAGCAGTATTTGCGAAAGTTGGTGGAGGAACGCTATCAGGGACATGTTGTGCCGGTGTTTTGGGGATCGAGTCACAGATCATCCCTAAAGAACCTTATTCAGACCGTTCAGCGACAGTCTAAGACAGATGATGTCGGTGAGGGTGTGTGGATAATCTGCGATTCGGACCAGAATTCCGTACATGTGGCTCAACTTGAAGAGTGGTTGCGGGAGGATGCTAAGTGTCATCGCGTCGCTGTGACGAATCCTTGTATTGAATACTGGTTGCTTCTACACTATGTTGACTCGCCACGTTGCTCGAATGCGAAAGCTGCGGTAACTGAGTTAAGGAAACATTTGACCGGTTACGTTAAAGGCAGGCCGCTTCCTGCAGATTTGCTGCAGAGGACTAATCGGGCGGTGGAGCGAGAGCGAAAGCGTAGTGTATCATTCGGTAATCGTGGTGTTTGGCCGGATGGTAAGTGTTCTCAAATTCCATTACTCATCGACTGGCTCGATGTGCTGGTTGAGCGTCGGCGGACCGGCTGAGTGCGTCTTCGTTTTGTCCCATTGGTGACGTTGGCTGACGCGATCTGTTTTCTGACGTTTGTGACGCAAAGTTGGTGCGTCATGTGGTGGGCAGGTGAGTTGATCTTCAGGGCGGCGATTAACGGTCACCTCTTGTCAACCGCGAGTGACCACTATGTGGTCGGCTCGGGACTCGGGCGTCCGGTCCGAGAGGGGATTGGTCGCCCGCTTGGTAACGTTGCCAAGACCGCGATCGCAACGACGTCGGACGGCCGCTGAGACCGCCTCCGACCAGCGCGAATATCGGTACGGGTGAACCTCGGCCGCAGATCCTTGACACCGCCGCCGCAGCGTCCTTCAATCGTGGCACGAGCATCACAGCACAACAACGGCACACAGCACAACGACAGCACGACGAAGGACCTCAACGCCGGGGCGACCCGGCCCGTCCAGAATGAGAGGAGCGCTGATGACTCGTACTGTTTGCGGCTCTGCACCGCGGTCGACGGCCATGTGTGTCAGCCTGCTGCGCTCCTGCTCATCGACCGGCTGGCGCCATCGATGCCCCTCGATCGCTACCTAGTAGCCACCTACTGATCGCCGGCAGTCATCTTCGGGTGCTTGCGCCGGCCGGAGGGGTGGAGAGTCTCGGCTCCCCGCGTCCACTGCCGATGCCTCGGTCCGTGCTCGTCGTTGAGTCTCGCACCTCGGGATCAGATCAGTACCAGTTCCCATCCCGCGTCCGCCGCCTTCAAGCCGAGCAGGGACGCCCGCCAATTCATCCAACTTTCTTCGCCGTCAGATCCGCGATGCCTATGGACCTTTGTTTCGGTTCCTGGCACCCTGGTGAGACGGCAATGTCGCCGCCGGGCCCGCCCGCCATGCGGCGAGTGATGCGAAAGGCCTGCTTGTTATGACCGATCACTCCTCGAAGCACTCTCCAACCGGACCCGATGCATCTGCGGCCGGCTCCCACCCGCAGGACGCCCCCGCCGACACGGCGGACGTCGCACCCGCCCCCGCCACCAGCCCGGTGAGCACCGGGCCGCCCGAGCGGCCGCCGGTTCATCCGCAGCACCCGAGCTCAGGAACCTGGCGGGCCGTCCGCACGGCCGGCGCCCCCTTGAGCGTGCGCGAGGTCGAGGCGGCATCCTCCGCGGCGCCCGCCGCTCACACCTCCGCCCAGGCCGCCACCCGCTCCTCGGTCCGCTCCCCCTCGGAGACCGCGGCGGCCGGCGTCGTCCTGCGCGACCTTGCCGACGAGTACGCCCAGCTCCTGTGTGCCCACGATCCCGAGGCGGCCGCCCGCACCGGACTGCCCGGCGGGACCATCCTGCCCGACTACTCGCCCGCGGGACTGGCCGAGCGTCTCAGTGCCGAGCGCTCCCTGCGTCACCGCGTGGCCGCCGTCGACCGCTCGACCGGCTCCGACGAGCTCCTGCGCCGCCACCTCCTGGAGCGTCTGGAGACCTCCATCCAGTTCATCTCCGCCGGGGAGGAGGGCGGAAACCTCGGCTTCCTCTCCTCGCCGTTCCAGCAGATCGCCCGCCAGCTGCACCGGCCCCCCGAGACCCCGGACCGCGCCGGCTCCGACGAGGCGGACCTCGCCGAGGCCGAGGCCAAGTGGGAGGACGCCTGGAACCTGCACCGCACCCGCCTGGAGGCGCTGCCCACCGCCCTGGAGGGGCTGGCCGCCTCCCTGTCCGCCTCCGCCGAGGCCGGTGCGATCGCCCCGCTCAGTCAGGTCGACGTCGTCGCCGGGCAGGCACGTGACCTCGCCCGACGCCGGACCCAGGGGCTGCCCGAGGACCTGCCGGCCACTCTGCACGTCCAGCTCCAGGAGGCGGACATCGTCGCCCGCCGCGCCGCGCTGGACTTCGCCTCGCACCTGCGCACGACGCTCTCGCCGCGGGCGCCCCAGGCCGAGGGGGTCGGCCCGCAGCGCCACGCCCTGTGGATGCGCCGCGTCCTGGGCACCCGGGTGGACCCCGAGGAGACCTACGCCTGGGCCACCGAGGAGCTGGGGCGGGTCATCGCCGAGCAGGACGCCATCGCCGTCGACATCCTGGGGTCCGGCGCCGATGCCGGCAGCCTCAACCGGCACCTGCGCGCCGACCCGACCCGCGCCGTGCGCGCGCAGGACTACACGATCTGGGCGCAGGAGGTCGCCGACGAGGCCTGGGACGCCGTCGTCGGCCGGATCCTCGACCCGCCCGACGGCCTGGGCCGCCCCCGGGTGCGCCTCGGGGAGCCCGGCGACGGCGCCGTCCACTACGAGGAGCCGCGCGGTACCGGCGGGGAGCGCCGGCCCGGTGTCGTCATGCGCTCCCTGGCTGACGGCGAGCAGCTGGTGTGGCCGTGGATGGAGCGGACCACCGTCCTGCATGAGTCGGTCCCGGGCCACCACGTCCACGTCGGCGCGCACGCCACCAGCACACGCCTGACCGCCTGGCAGCGCTACCTGGGCTCCGTGCCCGGCTGCGACGAGGGCTGGGGCCTGTACGCCGAGTCCCTCGCCGACGAGCTCGGGCTCATGCCCACGCCCGAGGACCGCTTCGGCCGCCTGGCGGCACGCCGCTGGCGCCTGGCCCGGGTCCTCGTGGACCTGGGTGTCCACTCCCGGCTCCCCGTGCCTGACGACGTCGCCGCCCTCCCGGGGGCCTGCCGCGAGTGGAACCGGGCGACCGTCACCGCCGTCCTGCGCCACCACACCGTGATCTCCGAGGGGCGCCTGCGCTTCGAGGTCTCCCGGCACCTGGGGTGGCCGGCCCAGCCGCTGGCCTACGCAGTGGGGGAGCGGGTTTGGCAGGCCGGTCGGCGCAGTGCCCAGGCTCAGGCCCGCACCGAGGGCGGTGAGCTGGATCTGCGCGCCTTCCACAACCGGGGCATCGACCTGGGCAGCGTGGGGCTCGATCTGCTCGCAAGCGCCTTGCACTGATCTGCATGAAGGATGCAGGGCTGGAGGGCCAAGGCGTGCCGGGGCGGCAGGGGAGTCGCCCCGGCACACGGAAGGACGCGAAATGCGCCGGCGGAACCCGGCTCCGTTGACGGGCTCCTGGTCTCCACTGTGCCACGAAAACCGGATGTGACATGCCGAAACACGTGACTCTAGCTCCCGAACGAGGGAACCTGATTCATTGCTGCAAGATTTCTCAGTTTCTCCGGGGACCGTGGTCCCATGCTGAAGGTTTGACACAAGAGCACCCAAGAAAGTCTGAAAGTGGCGAGGGGTGCCCTCCTCGTGGTGCATCGGCGTGTCGCAGCGGTCGGCGCGACGTGCGCGGGGCGTGCCCGGCGTGCCTGCGCTGCGCGCGGAGCCCGAGGATTCCGCGCCGCGTGGCATGAGATCACAGAACTTGACGGGCCTCACAAAAAAGGCGTGCGATAACGAGGCGCTCAGGTATCGGCTGGAGGCCGGGAGTCTGGATACCCTGGGGGAGTGAGTTCCACCAAGCGGCCCGACCAGCGCGTTGCCGTGGTCATCCCTGCCAAGGATGAGGCTGAGCGCATCGCCACCACTGTCCGGGCCTGCCGCTCCATCCCGCGAGTGGACCTCGTCATCGTCGTCGACGACGGCTCGACTGACGGAACCCAGGACCACGCCCGCGCCGCCGGCGCCGTGACGGTCCGCCACTCCGTCTCACGTGGGAAGGCCTCCGCCATGGAGACCGGGGCCTCCGTCGTCGCCATGCGCGACTACTCCGACGGTCCCGCCCGGCTGCTGCTGTTCATCGACGCCGACCTGGGGGACTCGGCCGCCTCCTGCGCCGAGCTGGTGCCCCCGGTCGTCGACGGCGTGGCCGACATGTCCATCGCGGTTCCCCCCAAGCAGTCCGGGGCCGGCGGCCGCGGCCGGGTCGTGCGTGCCGCCAGGCGGGCCATTTCGCTGTCCACCGGGTGGCTGCCGGTGGCGCCGCTGTCCGGTCAGCGATGTCTGAGCCGTGAGGCCTATGAGAAGGCGGTGCCCCTGGCTGACGGCTGGGGGGTGGAGGTCGGCCTGACCATCGACGTCCTCGTGGCCGGGCTCGCCGTCATCGAGGTCCCCTGCGACATCACCCACCGCGTCACCGGTAACGACCGGGCCGGCACGATGCACCGCGCCTCCCAGTACAAGGACGTCCTGCGGGCCGTGACCCGCCGCAAGCTGCGCCGCCACCGCGTGCCGCGCGCCTCCTTCGAGAGGGCGGCCGCCGAGCAGGACCACTTCTTCGCCTACCGCGCCGTGCCGCAGCCCCCCAAGGCCGACGACGACGCCGAGCCCGCCGAGAAGCCGCACCACGGTGAGGACTCGCAGGCCACCTCGGAGACGGCCGAGCGCTAGCGCGCCGACTCACTGCCGGCCAGCGTCAGCGCCAGCAGGGCGGGGGCGGCGGCCGCCAGGATGAAGCCGGCCATCGTGACGCCGGAGTCGTTGACCAGGACGGCCACGAGCGTCAGCACCCCCAAGGACTTCAGCGCCGTCGTCACCCATCGCGCGGAGGGGGACATTCCACGCGTAAGGGGACCGTAATCCTGTCCCCCAACGCGCGGAATGCCCCCGTGGGCGTTGAGGGCGAGCCAGGCGTAGGGGCTCGTACCGTTGCGCCAGGCCCGCACCTGCCGGCGCCCCCACCACAGGGCCGTGGCCACGAGGGCCACGACGCAGGCCAGGGCTGCCACCATGATCGGCTTCGCGATGAAGGGGCCGACCAGCGCGTAGGCCTTGCGTCCCAGCACGCCGGCGGCCGAGCCGTCGGCCACCTGACGGGCGAAGCGCCCCAGGTGCGTGGGGCCACCGGGCCGGAGGAGATCGACGACGGCGAAGCCGCCCACCACCAGGACCGTTGCGGCCCCGATGGCCAGCCAGCGCCGCCAGCTCAGGCGCAGACCCGCCAGGCCCGCAGCGAGGAAGGCCAGCGTCGGCACCAGCGTCAGGGCGCCGCCCACGTCCGCGCCCAGCTGCGGGGCCCCATCAACGAGCAGCGCCGCCCCACCCAGCAGGGCCGTCACCAGCAGCGCGCTCCGCCCCCCGCCGCCCAGCGCCACCCAGACACTGGCGATGACGACGACGAGCGCCCCGGCCACCAGTGCGAAAGCCGTGTTCGAGACCCCATAGAAACGGCCCGCCACCACCGCGTTCATGCCCAGAGGGTTGTTGAAGGCCAGGGGTGCGCCCGCGGCGGCGTCAACCAGCCAGGCCAGCGGGATCGCCGCCGCCACCAGCAGCGCCGTCAGGCTCGTCCCGTTTAGGGGTGGAGGCGACAAGGCGGGCGCGGGGACGCCGGCCTCGTCCGGTGGCGGCTCGGCTCCGGCCTCCCTCTGGGCGCCGAGGGCACCGGCTGATCCGGCCGTCTCGGTGGCAGCCGTGGTGCCGAGCGCTGAAGGCGAAGGGAGCAGCGAGGCGGCGGAGCGGGGTCGCCTGCGCCGTTGTACCAGCGCCACGATCCCGGCGGCCAGTCCCACGATCCCGGCCGCGACCAGCGCGGCCGCCACCACGGCGACGAGTGAGGCCCACCCCGAGGGGGAACCGGCCCGGGCCCCCACACGCCACCACGGGGCGGCATTGACCAGCAGCAACGCCGTCGGCAGGCCGCTGAGGTAGACGGCCACCCACGTGACCCGGCGGCGGAGAACCTCGCGCCGGCTCGCCTTCGGGTCGCGCAGCGCGACGGCCGCCCAGACCAGGAGTGCCACGGTCAGGCCCATGAGCAGGGCGCCGGCCCGCATGACCGTGGCCTGGGAGGCGCGGGCGTGCAGGGCATCGTCGGCGAGCCGCGAGATGCGGGCGTCCCCGGTGGCGGCGCCGGCGCCGGCCGTTGCCACGCCCGCGCGACCGGTCTCGGGCAGCGTGAGCGCGTGGCCGTCGAAGGCCGGGTCGCGGCGGCCGCCCAGGGCGGAGACGAGAGTCGGGGTGAGGTCAGTCAGCTGGGCCAGGCCCGCCTGGTGCGTGGAGTAGCCGACGACAAGACCGTCGGAGGTGCCGCGCGCGCTCCTCGTGCCCGCGGGCAGGACCGCCAGTTGGGGGCCGGGGGCCTCGGCGTCGGCCAGGGAGGCGACGAGGATGCGAGTGCCGGGACGCGACTGCTCCTGGACGGTGCGCAGGGCCTCGTCGAGGGCGGCGATCCGCTCGGCGTCGGTGGAGGCGGCGCTCGCGGTGTCGACGATGGTGAGGTCCGCGTCGGCGGTCAGGGCCTCGGCCACCGACGGCGCCACAGGGGTGGGCCTGTTCGCTGAGGCCCCCGGTGCCCCTGTGGTCAGCTGCGTACTGGGGCCGACGGCCTGGATCGAGACGTCCTGCCCGAGCGCCCCGACCAGGGGGGTGCTGCGGGGGATCGCGGCAGTGGGGCCGGCGCAGGAAGCGGCCGCCTCGACGGCGCTCGCGCGCGTGCCCCGACCCAGGGTGAGCCAGGCGTCGGCCGGGCAGGTGCGGTCAGCCGGAGTGCGCACGGACAGGTTCATCGGCTCGCCCCGCCCGGCGAAGGCCAGCAGACGGTCGGCCGCCGAGCCGACCCCGGAAGAACCGGAGTCCTCACCGGCGCCCTCGCGGGAGGCCTGTTCTTGCAGGTCCGCCCAGGTGAGATTGTTCGTCGCCAGGACGACCACCGGCGCCGGTCGCGAAGACGAGCGCGAAGACGAGGCGGCATCGGAGGCCGGCTGGGAGGCCTGCTGGGACGCCGGAACTGACTTGGATTCCGGCGCCGTCGGGGCCGCGGTGGCGAGGGCCGGCCCTACCACCGCCAGGATCATGCCGATGACCACCAGCAGCACGAGGACGTACACGACCCCGCGCACCAGGCGCTGTTGACGTCGTCGAGGTCTCACCCGACCAGCCTACGGGCCCTGACCGCTCACAGGTACTGGCGGGCCACGGCGACCGCCTCCCCGCCATAGCCCCCGCCGAAGAGGAAGGCGTGAATCATGAGGATGTGCCAGGAGTGCAGGCCCACCCGCTCGCGCCAGCCCTCCGCCAGCGGCGAGACCTCGTGGTAGGCCGCGTAGATGCGATCCAGGTAGCGCTGCCCGAACACGCCCAGGGCCGCCAGGTCGGTCTCGGCGTGCGCGCCCTGCGCCATCGGGTCAATGAGCACGCCGACCACCGTCGGCCCGCCGGCCGCCCCGGCCGCCCTGTCAGCCTCCCCGCCCGCGGGTGTCTGCCCGGGGCCGGGCTCCTGTGGCCCGAGGCCGGCCCGCGGCGGCGCCCACTGGGCGGCCTCATCGGCCGGGGTCCACAGGACATTGCCGCACCACAGATCCCCGTGCGTGCGGGCCACCGCGACCTGCGCGCCGCGCTCGCGGGCACCGGCGCGCACGAGGGCCGGCTGGTCGGTGTCGAAGTCGCCGTCACGCAGGCGCTCGCACAGCCGCTCGACGACTCCGGCCCCGCCGGCGCTGATCGAGCCGTTGTCCCGACTGGGCTGCAGGTAGGGCAGGATCCGGTCCTCGGCGTAGAACTCGCCCCAGCGGCGCGGCTCGCCCTCCTCGACGGCGTGCGGCCGCAGCCGGATGTCCGAGCGGCCCATCTGCGCCCGACCGTCCCAGCCGGGAGGCGCCGCCCCGAAGGCCGGGGCACCCGCGGCGTGGGTAACAGCCAGTGCCCGACCGAAGGCCTCCGCCCCGGCCGGCGTCACGGCGGTCGTCGTCAGGCGCGGCTCCTCCAGCCAGCCCGGGCCGCTGGTCACCGGCACCACGTGCGCCCCGCCGTCGGCCATCGCCTCGGCGAGCCAGGTCAGGCCCTGGGCCTCCAGGGCGGTGGAGACCGGGCCGTCGTCGTGCTTGCGGAAGACACTCATGGCTCCAGCCTGCCAGGCCAGCCGCCGTCACGGGAGGGCGCGGGGTCCTACGACAGTGGCGGGGGAGTCTGTGGGAGGCCGGCTTTGACCGGGCCTGGGCAGTTCCCTCTCGACCAATCCCGGCGCCGTCGCGGGAGAGCCCCTGCGTTCCACGGAGCAAACCGCCGTCGGCCCGACCACCCGGACTGGCTACCCTGTGCCCATGACTGCTCCCGCTCCGCTCTGGTCCTTCCTGGGGCCGGCCGGCACCTTCACCGAGATGGCGCTGCGCCAGGTCGCCCCCGTCGACGTCGAGCTCGACCCCTGCCCGGACGTGCCCACCGCCCTGGACCACCTGCGCGAGCGCACGGTGGAGGCCGCCGTCGTGCCCATTGAGAACTCCGTCGAGGGCGGGGTCAACGCCACGCTGGACAACCTCGTGGCCTCCACGCCCCTGGTCATCGCCGCCGAGATGGCCGTGCCGATCACCTTCGTCCTGGCCGGCCGCCCCGGCACCCGCCTGGAGGACGTGCGCGCCATCTCCACCCACCCGCACGCCTGGGCCCAGTGCCGCGGCTGGGTCCACCAGAACCTGCCCGAGGCCGTGTACGTCGCCGGGACCTCCACCTCGGCGCCCGCCCGCGCGCTGGCCACCACCGAGGGGGACACCGGCTTCCAGGCCGTCCTGTGCAACCCGCTGGCCGCCAAGCAGTACGGGTTGGAGGTCATCGCCGGGGGCGTGGCGGACAACCCCGACGCCGTCACCCGCTTCGTCAAGGTGACCCGGCCCGGCCGCGTGGGCGAGCCCACCGGCGCCGACAAGACCACCCTGCTCGTCCACCTCCCGCACGACCGCTCCGGCGCCCTGCTGGACATGCTCGAGCAGTTCAGCGCCCGCGGCGTCAACCTCTCGCGCATCGAGTCCCGGCCCGTGGGCGACTCCCTGGGCCGCTACCGCTTCTCCATCGACGTCGAGGGGCACGTGCGCGAGGAGCGGGTCCAGGCCGCCCTCATCGGGCTGCACCGCACCTGCCCGGTGGTGCGGTTCCTGGGCTCCTACCCGCGGCTGGACGCCCGCCCGACGGCGGTCCTGGCCGGCACCAGCGACAAGGACTTCGTCGTGGCCCGCTCCTGGGTCGCCGACGTCCTCGACGGCCGCGCGCTCTAGCCGGGGTCCGAGCAGTTGCCCGGCCGCTGCGGCCCGTGCCTGCGGGGACATTCTGCGTGGCCGGGTGCGTGTCCTTCCGGGCGGGGGCATTCGACGCCGTCGGGGACAGCAATCCCGTCCCCGCGCGCGCAGGATGTCCCCGGCTGGGAGAGAGTGTCCCCGCGCGCGTGAGATGTCCCCGTCGGCGAGCTCACGTTCCCGACGCCGGGAGGCCGCGTTAGTGGACAGGCAGTGGACAGGTCAGTGGACAGGCGAGCTCGGCGTGCGCAAGGCTCGGGATGTGAGCTCCTCCGACGCCAGCACCGAGACGACCGCCGCTGCCTCCTCCTCTTCCGCCTCCTCCACTGCGTCCGCCGTGCTGCCCGGCCGCCGCGGCGCCGGCCCCTACCGGGTCGTCATGGTGTGCACCGGCAACATCTGCCGCTCCGCCATGGCCGAGGTCGTCCTGCGCGACCGCCTCGCCTCCGCCGGCATCCCGGACTCCGGGCCGGGCGGCGTGACCGTCACCTCCGCCGGCGTCTCCGACGAGGAACGTGGCAACCCCATCGACTCCCGGGCCCGCTGCGTCCTGACCGAGGCCGGCTACGGCGTCGGCGCCGACGACGTCTCGCGCGCCACGGCCAGCGCCATCGCCTCCCACACCGCCCACCGCGTCACCGACGCCGAGATCACCGAGGCCGACCTCCTGTTGGCCATGACCGACTCCCACTGGAACGTCCTCCAGCGCCGCGCCGCGGGCCTGGGAGCCGAGCCCGACCGCATCCGCATGTACCGCGAGCTCGACCCGGCCTCCGCCCAGCAGGCCGAGGCGGTCACCGCGGGCGGGTCCTCCCGCGGCCTCCTCAACGTGCCCGACCCCTGGTACGGCACCATGGCCGACTTCCTCGACACCCTCGAGGTCGTCGAACGGGTCAGCGACGAGCTCGCCGAGCAGCTCACCGCGCTCCGCGACTAGGGCGCCGCGACTGAGGCTCAGTGCAGGCGGTTGTCCAGCCAGCGCATGACGGCCTGAAGGTACTCGGCGCGCGCCAGCGGCCCGGACAGGGCCAGGTCGTGGACGCCCTCGGGGATCTGGCGGACGGTCACGTCGTCGCCCAGGTACTGGGCGCGGTCGATGATCTGCTCCACGTCGAGGACGACGTCGGAGCGCTGCGCCTCCTCCAGGCTCGCCTTGACGCCGCCACTGGCCGTTGAGCAGCACACGAGGATCGGCACCCGGATCCCCAGCCCGTGGTGGACCTCGCGCTGCAGACGCCGGATCCCCGCCAGGAACCCGGCCCGCACCGGGAAGGACGGCGCCGGCTTGAGCGCCAGGTCCCAGTCCCACTCGCCGCGCCAGCGCCGGTGCAGGGCCGCCACGTAGTTGTCCTCATCGCCGCTGCCCGGCTCACCGATGACACGCTCGGGGTCCCGCCGCGAGAGGAGGTCCACGAAGGCCGAGCCGTAGGAGCGCACCAGTGCCGACCCGCGCAGGTCCAGCCACGGGGAGTTGAGGACGAGCGCGTCCACGGTCCCGGGGTGGTCGGCCGCCCAGATGACCGCCTGCAGCCCGCCGGTCGAGTGCCCGTTGAGGACGACGACGTCATGCCCGTGCTCGGAGCGGATGATGCGCAGGGCCTCGGCGATCTCCTCGTCATGGACGCGCAGGTCGCGCACGTCGTGCGGGGAGGCGTGCCCGACGCCGGCCCGCCCGCAGGCCCGCAGGTCCAGCGCGTAGAACTCGAAGCCGGCGTCGAGGTAGGCCTGGGCCAGGTGGGTCTGGAAGAAGTAGTCGCTGCGGCCGTGCAGGTAGAGGACCGCGCGCGAGTGCCGGGGCCGGCTGGCCCGGCCGGCCGCCTCACGCTGGAAGACGAGCACGGCGTGGTCGGCGCCGGGCGCCTTCGTGGGTGACTCGGTCACCGGGATACGGCGGGCCACCCACGGCTCTCCAAGGATGTCGGGGGCGGTCGGCTCCAAGGTCGCACTCATGAGCAGATCCAAACACGTTGCCCTGTGCGGCGCGAGTAGCGGCGCCGACACGTGACCTGGGAATAGTCAGGATGTTGCGGGAGCGCCGGTGGCGGGTGGACTGAGGTCCGGGCCGAGGGGTGGGGACTGCCGGGTGGGGCGCAAGTGCGGAGCGAAGGCCGGCCGGCCAGTGGGGCCCGAACGGCCCGGGCTGAAAGCGGGCTGGCCAGCGGGCCCCGTGCAACCCGGGTCGCACCGCTCGCCCCGCCCGGCCCGGCTCGTCTCGCACTTCGGGAACGCCGTCGATGTGGGCGTGACCTCAGTCCCTTGAAGGTGGCCTCGCTTGCGTCGCCAAGGCGGCGCTGCGTAAGTTATTGGTGGCCATCCAGAGCAACCGAGAGACCTGGCTCGACGACATTGCAGCAACCCCCTTCATGGTGCGGGTGCTTCCGCCAGGAACGATGGAGGAATACGTGACAACCAGTGAACAGTCGACCGCCGAGCCCGGCCGGTCCGAAGACGGTGACGCGCCCGGCTCTCCAAGCGAGCCCATGATCTCCCTGCGCGACGTCCACAAGGTCTACCGCCTGCGCAGCGGCAAGGAGGTGCGCGCCCTGGACGGGCTCAGCCTCGATGTCGCCGCCGGCTCCATCCACGGCATCGTCGGCACCTCCGGGGCCGGCAAGTCCACGCTCGTGCGCTGCCTGACCTCTCTGGAGCGCCCCACCAGTGGCCACGTGAGCGTCGCCGGCCAGGACATGACCGCCCTGTCGTCCAGTCAGCTGCGTGAGGCCCGACGTCGCATCGGCATGGTCTTCCAGCACGCCAACCTCCTGGACCAGCGCACCACGGCGCAGAACATCGCCTACCCGCTGGCGCTCGCGGGTGTCCCCGGCGGGAGACGCCACCCGGTCGTCAAGCGCATGCTCGATCTCGTGGGCCTGGCCGACCGCGGCGGCTCCTACCCCTCCCAGCTCTCCGGCGGCCAGAAGCAGCGCGTCGGCATCGCCCGGGCGCTGGCCGACGACCCGGCCGTCCTGCTGTGCGACGAGCCCACCTCCGCCCTGGACCCGGAGACCACCCGCTCCATCCTCGACCTCATCAAGAACGTCCGCGACACCCTGGGCCTGACCGTCATCATCATCACCCATGAGATGAGCGTGGTCCGCCAGGTCTGCGACTCCGTCAGCCTGCTCGAGGCCGGCAAGATCGTGGAGAGCGGCCGCCTGGAGGACATCGTGCTCGACGTCGACTCCCGGCTCTCGCGCGAGATCGTGCCCTTCCCGAAGGTGCCCGAGGCTGCCGTCGCCCACGGGGAGAGCGTCATCGACGTCTCCATCACCGCCCACCCGGGCCAGCCGGCCGCCGTCGCCCTCATGTCCATGGTGGCCGAGCTCGGTGGGGACATCGCCGCCGGCGTCTTCGAGACGATCGGGCAGGCCCAGATCGGGCGCCTGGCCGTCACCGTCCCCGCGTCCGACACCGAACAGGCCGTGAGCACCCTGCGCCACGCCGGTATTGCTGCGGAGGTCCGCTCATGAACCCGATCCTCCTTCCGCTGAGCCAGGCCGCCGCCGTGCCGAGCAGCCGTACCTGGTTCGACAATCCGGCCATCCAGGACAAGCTCGGCTACGCCCTCGTTGAGACCCTGGCGATGACCTTCGTCTCCGGGGCCATCACAGTCATCCTCGGGCTTCTGCTGGGGCTCGCCCTGGTCTCCACCGGCAAGCGGGGCCAGTTCCGCAACCCGCCCCTGTACTGGGTGCTCTCCCAGATCGTCAACATCGGGCGCTCCATGCCCTTCATCATCCTCATGGTGGCCCTCATCCCGCTCACCCGGTTGCTCGTGGGCACCTCCCTGGGGTGGCAGGCGGCCTGCGTGCCGCTGACCATCGGCGCGATCCCCTTCTACGCGCGCCTGGTGGAGACGGCCATCAACGACGTCGACCGCGGCAAGGTCGAGGCCGCCCTCATGATGGGGGCCTCCGGGCGGCAGATCACCTGGGGGGTCCTCGTACGTGAGGCCCTGCCGATCCTCATCCAGTCGGCCACCGTCACCATCATCACCCTCCTGGGCTACTCCGCCATGGCCGGCGCCGTCGGCGGCGGCGGCGTGGGCGACCTCGCCATCCAGTACGGCTACCAGCGCAACCAGGTCGACGTCATGGTCATCACCGTGGTCGTCATTGTCGGCATCGTCGGCATCATCCAGCTGGTCGGCGACATGCTCAGCCGGCTGGTGAACCACCGCTGAGGCGATCACCAGCCGGGTAGGCGCGCAGCCGCCCAGAACCGGGCAGCCGCGCCGTCGGCCCCAGCACTGTTCAAGACTTTCCTCTCTCCCGTCACTGGGGGCCGCCCGGCCCCGCGAAAGGAACCACCATGTCCTCCTTCATCTCCCGGCGCACCGTCATCGCCGGTGGCCTGGCCACCGCCGCCGCCCTCACCCTGGCCGCCTGCTCCAAGTCCGGTAAGGGCGAGGTCAAGGGCATCAAGGTCGACGGCGACACCGCCACGATCACCATCGGCGCCACCCCCAAGCCCCACGTCGAGATCCTCAAGTGGGTCCAGGACAACCTCACCAAGGGCTCCGGCATCAAGCTGGACATCAAGGAGATCAACGACTACCAGACGCCCAACTCCTCCCTGGAGGACGGCTCGCTGGCCGCCAACTTCTACCAGACCCCCAACTTCCTGGCTCAGCAGAACAAGGAGAAGGGCTACGACTTCGTCTCCATCGCCGACGTCCACATCGAGCCCATGGGTATCTACACCTCCAAGGGCTACAAGGACGTCAAGGAGATCAAGGAGGGCGGCACGATCGTCCTCAACAACGACCCGGCCAACACGGCGCGCGGCCTCAAGCTCCTGGCTCAGGCCGGGCTCATCGAGCTGGACAAGTCCGCCGAGCTGCCCAGCGACACCGACGTGACCTCCAACCCCAAGAAGCTGAAGTTCACCACGGTCGACGGTGCCCAGGTCTACAAGTCGATGCCGGACGCCGAGGCCGCGGTCATCAACGGCAACTACGCCATCGACGCCGGGCTGAACCCCAAGAAGGACGCGCTCGTCCTGGAGAAGGGCGGCAAGGACTCGGAGTACCCCAACCAGCTCGTCGTGCGCAAGGACGACAAGGACAACGAGCACCTCAAGAAGCTCGCCAAGCTCCTCAACGACGAAAAGCTGCGTGACTACATCAACAAGACCTGGCCCGACGGGGCGGTCGTCGCGGCGTTCTGACGCCGGAGGCTGCGGCTGAGGGCCCGTTGAGGGTCCGTGCGCGGGGCCGGTTGCGGTTGGTCGAAGGGCCGACTGCGACCGGCCCTCGTCCTGTCACAGCCGGGGCCTTCGACGTGGTCGGGTGTGCTCTGCGCGTTCGGGGGCATGTCCGTTCGGCCGGGGACATGTCGTCGCGGGTGGGGACCTTCGACGCCGTCGGGGACAGGAATCCGGTCCCCGTACGCGTGGGGTGTCCCCGGCTGGAGCGGACCGCACCCGGCCGCGTGGAATGTCCCCCGTCGCGCTGCCCGTGGGGCCGGTTGTCATCATCTGTGGACAGTTCGTGGTCTGCGGGCCCGGGAGCCGAGGCGGCCGCCTAGGTTGAACCGCGGGCGTCCGACGGCGTCCCGCGATTCCGGCGGATTCACAGGGGAGAGGACGGCGCAGGGCCATGGCAGCTCGACGTGAACGGACGCAGTCGGACCGGTCGGCTCAACCAGTGCGGGGACGCACAACCGGGGGCCTCGGCGGCCGGGGCGGCGCGACCGAGGAGGGGGGTGCCGCCGGTGCCGGGCACTCGGTCGCTCCGCCGGCTGTGGAGGCGTGCGATCTGCGCAAGTCCTTCCCGACCCCCGGCGGGGAGCCGATCGAGATCCTGCACGGCATCTCCTGCGCCATGATGCCGGGGCGGATGACGGCGCTGGTCGGACCCAGCGGCTCGGGCAAGTCCACGGCGCTGCTGTGCCTGGCCGGGCTGGAGCCGGCGACGTCGGGGCGCGTCTCGCTCATGGGGCGCGACCTCGGCGGGCTCCCGGCGGCGCGGGTGGCCGAGCTCTACCGCGACCGGGTGGGCTTCGTCTTCCAGGCCTACAACCTCGTGCCCTACCTGACGGTGCGGGAGAACATCACGATCTCCGACACCCTGGCCGGCCGGCGCCCCGACTCGGCACGGGTGCGGGAGGTCCTGGCCGGGCTGGGACTGGAGCCGCGCGCTAACGCGGTCGTGACCACGCTCTCAGGCGGCGAGCAGCAGCGCGTCGCCCTGGGGCGGGTCCTCTACCGCCGTCCACCGGTCGTCTTCGCCGACGAGCCCACCGGTGCTCTGGACACCCGCTCGGCCGCCTTCGTGCTCGCCGAGCTGCGGCGCCTGGCCGACGACGGGGCCGCCGTCGTCCTCGTGACGCATGACCTGGGGGCCGCGGCCCTGGCGGAGAGCGTGCTCATCATGCGTGACGGCCGTATCGTCGACCGCCGCCGTGGCGCCACCCCCGACGAGCTGCTGGCCGCCGTCAACCAGACGGGAGCTGCGGCATGACCCGCTACACGCTGCGCGCCCTGGCCGCCCAGTGGCGGGCCTGGTCGGGGACGGTGGCGGTGCTGGCCTTTGCCGCGGGACTCATCAACGTCTGCCTGGTGCACCGCATGACCGTCACCCGGCCCGACGTCGTCGCCGCGGCGCGGGCGGCGGGCGTGGACCCGGCCGAGCTCACGGTTCCGGGCGTCTCGGTCGCCTTCTACACGGCGATGGTGACGGTTCCGGTGGTGGCTGTCGTCGGGCAGTCCTGCGTGCAGGCACTGCGCACGAGCTGGGCCCTGTGGAGACTGGCCGGCGCCCTGCCCCGGCAGGTGCTCGCCGCCGTCCTCGCCACCGTGGCGGTGCTGGGCCTGGTGGCCTGTGTGCCTGGGACTCTGCTGGGGCAGGTGGCGGCCCAGCCCTTCGCCTCGGTGCTTACCCGCCTGGCGGCCGCGCGCATGGGGCGGATCGAGGTCGCCCAGACACCGACGACGCTGCTGCTCACCGTGGTGGTTGTGGTCGCCGTCGCGGTCCTGGGGGCCGTGGGCCCGGCGCGCGCTGCGGTGAGGACGCCAGCCGTGGAGGCGGTTCGCGATGCCGCCCCGGGCGGGCGACGCCGTATGGGTGTGGGGCGACGGATCCTGGCTGGACTGTGGGCCCTTGTGTGTGCAGGGCAGCTGCTCGTCGCTTTTCTGGCCCCGCCCGGAAGGAAGATCGACGGATGGCCGACAGGTGGTGGCCAGGCGACCCTGGCGTCCCTCCTGCTCGCGGTCCTCGTGGTGCTGCTGGCGCCCGCGCTCATCCCGGGGCTACTGCGGATGTGGTCGGCGCCCCTGGCACGGCTGGGCGGGCCGTGGCTCATCGCGCGCCGTTCGGCGCTGTGGCGCAGCGAGTCGTCGGCGAGTGCCATCGGCCTCCTGGCCCTGGCGATCTCCTTCACCGGGGCACTCACGACCAGTCTCGCCACGGGGCAGGCAGTGGTGGAGGCGGCGCATCTGAGCATGACGATCAACCAGGTGGACTCCCTGGTGCTGGCGGCGATCCTCGGGGCGATGGCGCTCCTGGGGGCCGTGGCCGTCGTCGGCATGTCCTCCCGGTCCCGGCAGCGCGAGCTCGCGGTGCTGCGCTGCGCCGGGAGCACGGTGCGCGGCGTGCGCCGGCAGGTGGTCGTCGAGGCGGCGCTGTACGTGGGGACGGCGCTGCTGATCTCGCTCGTGCCACTGGTGGTGACAACGGCCGGCGAGTCCCTTTTCTACGCCAGGGCGGGGATGCCGCTGGTAGTGCGCCCCGGCGTCGGGCCAGTGCTGCTGGTGGCCCTCCTGTCCTTGCTGGCCCTGGTCGTGGTGCTACTCGCTCCGATCCGGGGTGCCACCCGGACCCCGATCGGTACCGTCCTGGCGGCCGAGTGACGATGGGCACGAGGTGGGAGGGGCAGCAGATCGCTAGGACCGAGTGGGTTGGCCGCTCGCGGCCCGCCGGCTGCGGTCGGGGTTCAGATCTGGAGGCGTAGGGTACGGTCGCGACGGAGAGGAGGGACGCTGGTGTCCGGTGCAGAGCGTGGTTCGTCGTCGGTCATGAGGATGCGGGTCGACTGGCGGACGTTGGGGGAGTGGGTGCGCCAGCCGGCGCCCGCGCAGGCCGGCCCTGGCATCCTGTCCACGCTGCTCCTCATCCTGTGCGCCACCTACCAGGGCGGCATGATCGGCAGCGCGGTGCTGACCGGCCGCGTCGGCGACGGCGGCCTGGTTGCAGGGATCGCCCCGACCAGAATCGGTTTTGCGATTCTCATTCTGGCGGCCATGGGGTCCACGGCGCTCCTTACTGCGCGACGCAGGTACCCGCTGGGGGTCTTCCTGATCGAGTGTGCCGTGTACGTGGTGGCCTCGGCGCTGGGGCTCAACAACTTCTTTCTCTTCCCGGTGCTGGTGGCGCTGGGGAGTGCGGTGAGCCGGCTCCCGCTGTGGCAGCACCTCGCGGTGATCGGTGCGGCCTGCCTCATGGCGACGGCCAGCGCGGTCCTGGTGGCTCCGCCCGGGGTCCTGATGGAGGAGTGGCTCAGCCAGGTGGTCGCCGTCCTGCTGACGGTCATCGCGGCAATGATGGCGCGTAGCGTCGCGAACTGGCGAGCGGTGCAAGCCGGGGCTAAAGCCGAGCGGGAACGCTTCCGGGCGCTTCGGGCCGAGCGCGACCGCGCGGTGAACCGGGCCGATATTGCCGCCGAACTCCACGACTCCGTGGGGCACGGCCTGACCACGATCATCGCCCTGTCCGAGGGGCTGGCCGGTGGCGCCGACCCGGAGATCGATGAGGCACTCGGCGGTATCAATGAGGTGGCGCGGGAGTGCCTGGAGCAGACGCGCCGGGCGGTGAGGGCCCTGGCCGACGGCCAGGGGGAGCAGACGGAAGAGCCGAATCGGGACGGCGCCGGGTGCCGGTCCTGGGATGAGATCAGGGGCGTCGTCGGCAGGGTGAGGTCGCTGGGTGTCACGGTGGTCTTCACTGAGACCGGGCAGCGGGCCGACGACGCCGGGCAGGCCGACCTGTGCTTCGCACTCACCCGGGAGGCGCTCACCAACGCGGTGCGGCACGCGCCCGCGCTGTCACAGGTGCAGGTGTCCTGGGACCACGGTGAGTCGGCGGTCACGGTGACGGTTCACAACGACGGCGCCTCAGGCGGTAGGGGCGGGGAGGACGACGGCCGCCGTGGTGGACCCGTGGAGGGGACCGGCCTGCTGCGGTTGCGGGACCGGGTCGAGGCGGTGGGAGGCTCGCTGGACTGGGGGTCGGAGGCCGACGGCGGCTGGCGGGTCGCGGCGACGGTGCCGAGAACTCGCGGTGAGGGCTGAGGCGTGGGCGCGGAGTCGGAGGAACTGAGGCCGACGTCGGTCATGATCGTGGATGACCAGCGCTACGCACGCCTGGGGCTGGCGCTCATGATCCGCAAGGCGCCAGACCTGCACGTGGTGGCGGAGGCCGGCGACGGGCAGGAGGCGCTGGAGGTCCTGGAGCGGCTGAACCGGTCAACGGGGCTGCCCGACGTCGTGCTCATGGATGTGCGCATGCCAGGGATGGATGGGATCAGCGCAACCCGGGTGATGGTGCGGCGATTCCCAACGGTGAAGGTCCTGGTGCTGACCACCTACGACGAGGACGACTACGCCTTCGGGGCGCTGGAGGTGGGGGCATCGGGGTTCCTGCTCAAGGATGTGCGTGCGGCGCAGCTGGCTCAGGCGGTGCGGGCGGTGGCGCAGGGTGATGCTGTGCTCACGCCGCGCGTCACCAAGGAGCTCATTGCGCGTGGGGTTCCGCGGGTGCTGCCCGGGGCGCAGCGTGAGGGGCTGCGGGAGAGGTTTGGGGTGCTGACGCCCAGGGAGCTCGATGTGGCTCGGCTCATTGCGGAGGGGATGTCGAACGAGGAGATTGCCGAGCGGCTCGTGCTGCAGCCCGCCTCCGTGCGCCGCAACGTCAGCCGCATCCTGGCCAAGCTCCACCTGCGCGACCGCGTCCAGATCGCCGTCGCCTGGTACAAGAGCGGCGGTTGAGATGTGTTGTGTCCTCGCGTCCGGGAACATCCTGCGCGGCCGGGGACATCTTTGTGCGGGCGGGGGCGTTCGACGCCGTCGGGGACGGGAATCCTGTCCCCGAACGCGTGGGCTGTCCCCGTCTGGAGCGGCCCGCACCCGGCCGCGCGGAATGTCCCCGCCGGCATCTGGGATGCGGTCGTCCGTGGTCGCCGCGGAAGCGCGCGATCCGTGCCAGTCCCGCCGGTCCTCGGTGGGGCGGCGCTCGGGAGCCTGGCTGGAAGACGTGGGATGAGCGCGGCGCCCATCCACGTAAAATCCTCACGAGTGACAAACCAGATCTATTTCTGGTACATCTAAGGAGTGTCCAAGGCTCTGGGATCCTCTGCGGAAATCGCTCCACTTCCTACAGTGGAAGGAGGATTTCAGACCGTTCTGGCTGACCCTCCGTGGCGTTTCACCAATCGAACCGGCAAGGTCGCTCCCGAGCACCGTCGTCTGGGCAGGTACGGGACGATGTCCCTCGAGGAGATCAAGGATCTCCCGGTCGGTGACGTGACCGCAGTGAATGCCCACCTGTACCTGTGGGTTCCCAACGCCTTGCTTCCGGAGGGCCTGGAAGTCATGCAGGCGTGGGGGTTCCGCTACGTCTCGAATATCATCTGGGCCAAGCGGCGCAAGGACGGCGGGCCGGACGGCCGCGGCGTCGGCTTCTACTTCCGCAATGTCACGGAGCCGATCCTGTTCGGTGTTAAAGGATCCATGAGAACGCTGGCGCCGGGGCGCTCAACGGTCAATATGATCGAGACGCGCAAGCGTGAGCACAGCCGCAAGCCCGACGAGCAGTATGACCTCATCGAGTCCTGCTCGCCGGGTCCGTACCTGGAGATGTTCGCCCGCTACGCGCGACCGGGCTGGTCCGTGTGGGGCAATGAGTCGGATGAAGAGATCACGCCGCAGGGGAAGGCTCAGCGGGGATACGCCGGCGGCGATATCGATCCTCTGCCGGACTTGGAGCTCAACGAGCAGATGAGCGACTGGCTCTCGGATCGTGTCGCCCGGATCCTGGCTGATGAGTACGCGAAGGGAGCGTCAGTTCAACAGATCTCGACTCAATCGGGCTACTCCACCACGCGGGTACGGAGTCTCCTGGCCGGGGCCGGCGTGGAGCTGCGAGAGTGAGGGCGTTCGATGCCGTCGGGGACAGGAGTCCGGGCGCCCTGTGAGTGAGGCGTCCCAGGCTGGAGTAGACCGCGCCCGACCATGCGGAACGTCACTGAAAGCGCCGTATCAATGCCGCAGCGGCACCACCCTAAGAGCCTGGTTTGAAGCCGACGACCTTGCCGTCAAACTTGTTGTAGCCGATGATGAGGTCGGGTTTGGCGATGATGAGCGTATCCTCATTCTCCAAGTCGATTCCGCTGAACTTAATTTCCTTCCCGGTCTTAACGTTCATGAGCGCACTGATCCGGTTGACGTCCCCTTTGCCCAGTATCATCAGCTTGACGATGCTGCCATCTTGAGAACTCTTCGCTACAGACGGGCATCCGGAGGATATGGTGTTTGTGTCCGCCTCCGGAACACTGAAGGAACTGCCTTGCTTGGGCTTAATCCGAGTGATGCAGCCGTCGCTGTTGGATTTTGCGGTCAGGCTGGCGTCACTGAAGTCCTGGTCCTTGAAGTAGGTGCGATGCTCCTCGGCTGTGAGGAGCTTTTTATCTTCCTCGACAACAGTCTCCTTTGAAGGCAGGGTCTGTCGATAGCTGCCCTGTTTCTTCCCCTTGAAATCATAAACTGTCACTTTGTACTCCTGGTCGGCTGACGAACTTGAATCGGAATCAGATTTGTCCTCTGCCTCCAGAGTTCCCCAACCGTCCTGGAAGTACCAGGTTATGAAGTCTGAGTCGGCCTTCGAGCCTCCGCCGAGGAACCGGGTCTCTCCGCTATCGATGTCGATGATGGCGTTCAACAGTGCCAGATAACGCTGATTGTCTCTGACCAGAAAGGTCGTACTGTATGTGGTCAGTGA
>ERZ772958.37-NODE-37-length-52699-cov-42.743276_pt1 | contig 52699 bp, 45 predicted proteins | sample MGYA00580681_ERZ772958 | MGnify/ENA primary metagenome ERZ772958 (study PRJEB29015, sample SAMEA2738089) | human oral metagenome | biome: human oral; feature: human-associated habitat; material: saliva | place: China | collected 2275 ...
CCAGGCCCGGCGTGAACCGCACCGGCCTTTGATCCTGATCAGCCCCAAGCAGATGCTGCGTTTGAAGGCCACCGTCTCGCCGGTAGAAGACTTCATCAGCGGCGGCATGCAAACTGTCATTGGTGAAACTGATCCGGAAGTTTTAGCTGCTGCCGCCGCGAACAAGGTGGATCGAGTGCTGCTATGCTCAGGCCGTATCTACTGGGATCTGCTGGCCCACCGCCAGCACGCGGAAGATAAGCACACTGCCATTGTGCGTCTAGAGCAGCTCTATCCTCTCGACGAGCCAGCCCTGTTGGAGGCCCTGGCACCGTTTGCGGGAGCCGAGCTGGTTTGGGTCCAGGATGAGCCGCGTAACCAGGGCGCTTGGCCTTGGCTGGCACTGCATCTGCCTGACTCGATCACGGCTGGACGCTTGCCGCGAGTGGTGGCTCGCCCTGAGGCTGCCGCCCCGGCTGTGGGTACTTCAGCAGCTCACGTAGCTCAGCAAAAGCTGCTCCTAGACGAGGCTTTTGCCCGCTAAGTAGGCTTTTGCCCGCTAAGTAGGGCTTTGCTCGCTAAAGACACGCGCGCATTGGCTCGGTCAGCATCTGCGGGCCGGGCCAATGCTACGATTTTTCCCTAACCAAGCAGGAAGGATGCTGGCCGTGAGTGAGATCAACCTGATCTTCATTGGCGATGAGCTGATTACAGGTCGCGGAGATGCACGGGCCCTGGGCTGGGTGGGACGCGTTATGGCGCGCACCAACTCGCTAGAGGTTATTGATGCCCCCTCCTGGTCTACGTTGGCCGTTCCTGGGGAAGTTAGCGCCCAGTTGTCTAACCGTTGGCGCGATGAGGCTGCCCGCCGGGTTGTTCCTGGCGCCCGCAACCTACTGGTAATTGGGGTTGGGGTGGCAGATGTTACCCACAATGTCAGCACTGCCCGCTCTAGCCTGGCTTTAGCCAATATCATCGACGCCGCCGTAATGTACGAAAAGCTTGAATGCTTAATGGTGGGCCCGCCGCCACTGACTGTGCCCGACCCGAAGGCGCTTGCCGCTTTAAACAATGCGGCCCGTGAGGTGTGCCGCCGCCGCAATGTCACCTACGTGGACACCTATACCCCGCTGGTTAAGCATGAGCAGTGGCTTACTGATATTGCGCTTAACGACGGCGCCTACCCCGGCCAGGCGGGTTACGGCCTGCTGGCTTGGTTGGTACTGCACCGGGGTTGGAACCAGTGGCTGGGGCTATAAAAGCTAAGGCTCACGCTTGCTAAGGCTCGCAGGCCCCTGCCCAGCCAGCCCCGCTAACCCCAGGGACTGCAAGCCCTGAGCCAGCCACTGGCTGCCCCGCAGCCAGCAAGCGCATAAACAAAAAGCGCTGAGCACCTTGGGTGCTCAGCGCTAAGTTTTACTCAGGCGTTGGGACGCTTACCGTGGTTAGCGCCGCCCTTGGCACGGGCCTTACGCTTACGACCGCGCTTGGACATACTGGCCTCCTCGTAATAGGGACTAACACCCCACGAGGGGGCATATAACTAGGCTATTTTTACACATTCGACGCCATGCCACCAAGTGACAAGCACCGCTAACTGCGGTAGGTCACCGAGCGAGATACGCTGGCTACAGCCGAATCGCTAACCACCCTGGTGGAAGTAGTCACCGTAGTGGTGCGCCTTTCTGCCCCTCCATGGCCGCATTCACACAGGCTAGGAGTACATGCACAAGTAGAGCTAACCACTGCCAGTTGGGTACGTACCCGCTCCACCAGGGATTGCGGGGCCTGCTCAGCACACCGCGAGCGCAACAGACCCTGTAGGTGACGTACGGCGTCGGCCTGGGCTTTACAGTGGGAGCACCCGGCCACGTGGGCCTGCAGGCGGGCGGTGAGCTGTTCGTCGCATTCTCGATCAACAAAGGCGTGTAGGTGCGCCAAGGTTTCGGCGCAGGAACAGCCTTTCACGGTGGTTTTAGGCATGAGTTTCCTCCTTCGCAACGGCTGCGCTAGGTTCAGCGTTCTGCTTGTAACCGTAGTCACGTGCATAGTCGGCTAGTAACTCGCGCAGCTGGGCGCGTCCTCGGTGCAAACGCGACATAACCGTGCCTAGCGGGGTATCCATGATTTCGGCGATCTCTTTGTAGGAGAAACCTTCAACATCCGCTAGGTACACGGCCAGGCGGCGGTCTTCGCTGAGCTCTTGCAGGGCAGACTTGATTTCGCTGTCGGGCAGGGAGTCCAGGGCGAAGTCTTCCGCGCTGGGTAGTCCTACCGAGTCGTGGCTGGCGGCCCGATGCAGCTGCCAGTCCTCAACAGAGTCTGAATCTGCCTGCATGGGCTGGCGTTGCTTTTTGCGGTAGGAGTTGATGAAGGTATTGGTCAAAATCCGGTACAGCCAGGCTTTCAGGTTGGTGCCGTCCTGGTACTGGTTGAAAGCTGCGAAGGCTTTCATGTAGGTGTCTTGAACCAGGTCCTCGGCGTCAGAGCTGTTGCGGGTCATGCGTAGGGCAGCCCCGTAAAGCTGGTCGAGGTAGGGCAGAGCGTCCGCCTGGAAGCGTGCTGAGCGCTGCGCGTCCGTTTCGGTTGTTTGTTCACTCATCACTTACCAGCCTAGCGGTTACGGGCGTGACGCGCCGGGTGGATCGTGATTTCATGCCGGCTTAAACGTTTTGGGGGCGGTGGTGATTCCCTTTCGTTTAGGGTTTCTCTATCAGCAATGCCAACCTATTTGAGACAATGGGGTTTATGAGCGTGCTTTTACCTTTCTTGCGTCCTTTAGCGGCTGTGCCTTTCATCATTGATGGTTTGGATGCTGTGGTTAACAGTGATGAACATGCCCAGCGTGCTCAAGGTTTGCTGGAATATGCAGGTTCTTATGGTTTAACCACGCCGCCGGTGGCACTGGTTGAAAAGGCTGCCACGGCTACTGGGGCGCTTAGCGTGGTGGCTGGGACGGCTTTGAGTTTGTCGATTGCCCCTGCGGCTAGTGCCTATACGCTGGCAGCTTTGAATGTGCCGGTTACGTTGATTAATTCCACTTATTTCAATGGCCGGCAGCTGGTGGTGGCGCTGACTCCGGCGCTACGTGGAGCTGCGCTTAGCGCGGGATTGTTGGCTTTGGGGGTGGCCGCTGGCCAGCGTCGCAAGCTTAAGCGGGTTGCTGCCAACGACGACGACGCCGCTGGCCAGGGCTGTAACGGCAAGGCACATGGCTCTCACCCCGGTCACGGTCACTGCCACAAGCACAATCATGGTCAGCCGGGCCAGTGCCACAAGCACGGCAAGCAGCCTCACGGGCACGCACATGGGCCTCAGGGACATGGCCATGGCCCGGGCCGTTGCTGCCGCCGTCGGCGCAAAGAGCAGGACTGATGCAAGCTTGGCCCTGCCCTACCCCAAGTGAACCGATTGACGCCACTGTTTCACTGCCGGGCTCTAAGTCTTTAAGTGCGAGAGCCCTGCTGGCGGCAGCGCTGGCTGATGCCCCTAGCCAAATTGAGGGTCTGCTTGAAAGCCGCGACACTGCCTTGATGCGCGCGGCGCTAGAGACTTTAGGGGCTCGCTTTACCTGGCATGGTGATCTGCTACAGGTAACCCCATTGGCTGCTGGCCAAAAACCGGCAGGCCTGCCGCCTGACAACTCCACCCCGGTTATTGACTGCGGTCTGGCGGGCACAGTGATGCGCTTTGTGCCGCCTCTGGCCCTGGCCCTGGGCGTTAGCTTGACTTTCACCGGCGATCAGGCAGCTTTGGCTCGGCCTATGGAACCGCTAACCGATGCCCTAGAGGCGTTGGGGGCCAGCTTTGACTGGCATGGGCAGCGCGGGCGTTTGCCTTTCACTATCCATGGCGCTGGCCTAAAACCCCAAGAGCAGCTACAGGTGCAGGTCGATGGCTCTAAATCGAGCCAGTTTGTCTCTGCCCTGCTGTATCTGGGGGCAGCTTTACCCCTAGGGGCCAAGGCGCAAAGCTTAACTGTCAGCGCTAAGCAGCCTTTGGTATCTGTTCCGCATTTGCAGATGAGTGTGGCCAGCTTACGCCAATGCGGCGTGCAAGTGCAGACCCCGGAAGATTACCGCGCCGAGCAGCTGAGCTGGCGTGTTAGTGGGCGCCCGCGCGGGGGTTGCAGCGTGATTGAACCTGATCTTTCCAATGCGGGGCCTTTTATTGCCGCGCCGCTGGTGTCCGCCGCAGGCGGGCAGGTGCGGATTTTGCATTGGCCCACCCACACCACCCAGGTGGGGGCTAACTGGCTGGAAATCCTTAAGCTTTTCGGCGCCCAGGTGCAGCTGGATCAGGGCACGCTGCAAGTTAGCTCCAGCGGCGCCCTGCGCGGCATTGAACGTGATGCCAGCGCGGAAGGCGAGCTGGTGCCCACCATGGCGGCGCTAGCTTTAGTGGCTGCCAGCCAGGGCCAGCCCAGCAAGATTTGGGGTATTGGGCACCTGCGCGGTCACGAAACTGATCGTTTAGCGGCCATTGCCACCCAGGCCCGCAAACTTGGGGGGAACGTGGATGAGGGCCAGGATTATTTAATTTTCCATCCCTGTGATTTGCACCCAGCCAGCTTGGAGGCTTACGCCGATCACCGCATGGCAACTTTCGCGGCTATTATGGGTCTAAATTTGCCTGGGGTTAGCCTGGATAATGTGGGTGCCACCGCCAAAACCATGCCCACATTCACCCAGCTTTGGGCCGACATGCTTAAGAGTGCAGGAGAGGCTATTGGCTAGACGCGATATTGGTACCGATGATCCGCGCGTGCGGGTGCGTCCCGGTAAGGGTTCGCGTCCACGTACTAAGGTGCGCCCGGCTCATGCTGATGCCGTAACCGGCATGGTTACCCGTATTGATCGCGGCCATTACCGTATTCACTTAGATGACCCATCCCTAACTGAGGATGGTAGCGGCGATATTACCGCCATGAAGGCACGCGAGCTGGGCCGAGGCAAAGTGGTTGTGGGCGACCAAGTGGCGGTGGTTGGTGACGTGTCGGGGCGTAAAGACACCCTGGCGCGTATGGTGCGTATTGAGGCCCGACGCACCCTGCTGCTGCGTAGCGCTGAAGATGGAGACAGCGCCGGTTCGCAAAAACCTGTGGTGGCTAACGCTGATTTGCTGGTGGTGGTCACGGCTTTAGCTGACCCGCCCCCGCGTCCACGCATGATTGACCGCTATTTGGTGGCCGCCTACGACGCCGGCATGGAGCCGCTGCTGGTGCTGACTAAATCTGACCTAGCTGACCCCACTGAGCTGTTGAGCCTGTATCAGCCCCTGGGGGTGCGTTGTTTAGCAACCACTATCACTGAAAGCGGTATTAGCGGCATTGAGGTGGTGCGTCAGGCCCTGGCCGGTAAGGTTTCGGTGCTGGTGGGCCACTCTGGGGTGGGTAAATCCACCCTGATTAACGCCCTAGTGCCGGCAGCTAACCGAGTAACTGGCCATGTAAATGAGGTTACTGGGCGCGGTCGCCACACCTCCACTAACTTGCAGGCTGTGGTTAATCCTGATGGTGGCTGGGTAATTGACACCCCCGGGGTGCGTTCCTTTGGGGTGGCGCATGTGGCCGCCGACGACGTCTTGCGCGGCTTTGCTGATTTGGCTCAGGTAGCCCAAGAGTGCCCACGTGGCTGCAGCCACGAACCTGGAGTGATTGACTGTGCACTTGACCAGTGGGCGGCTAAAGCACAAGATGCATCCACGCGCGAAACTCGCTGCGGGCGGGTAGATTCTTTTAGGCGCCTGCTGACAGCCTCCTTGGATGCTCAAGATCCAACTAAAGCTTAAAAACACCTGTAACGTAGACTAGGCCTAAGGTCCAACCACCCAGCAATCTGGCGAGGCATCGCATGACCCATTCACCGCTTCCATACCCAACTAGTGTGCGTTCATCACTGCATGATATTCGCTCGCAAATCAGCCTGTTGCCGGCGCAAAGGCGAGTTTTAGAAGTAGTTGAGGGCGCGGGCCAGCCTATTTCCAGTGCTGAGGTGGCTAAAACCTTAAAGCTGCACCCCAACACTGCCCGTGAGCATCTTGATGCACTGTTAAACGCTGGCTTGGTTACCACGCTGCCGCTGCGCACTGGTAAGCGCGGACGTCCGACCTTGCTTTACAGCGTCACCACCCTGGATCCCAACCAGATTTTAAGCACCTACCTGGATGTTATTACTGCTACCGCGATTTCTTTAGCTGAAGGTAGCGATGGCGTGGCTCAGGCTATTGCGGTAGGTAAAAACTGGGCTGGCTTAACCTGCCCGCAACCTAGCCAAAGCGGCACCCAGGGTGCCAGTGGCGCCGTCGCCCCCAGCGCCGTTAGCAGCGCAGAAGCGGCAAGCGCAGCCGTAGCAACCAGCGGCGCCGTCGCCACAGAAGCAGCAAGCGGAATTAAGGCAGCTAACCATGCCGGCACTAGCGAGGATAGCAACTTAAGCGAGGCAGGTGCTGACACGGCGGACGACGCCAACGGGCTAGCTGAGGCTAACCAGCGCCTAGAAAACGCCATTGACCAGCTCAGGCCCATCTTCACGGTTATGGGTTTTTCGCCGGAACTAGCCAAAAACAAGCTAGTGCTGCGCTCTTGCCCATTCGCTAAAGGTGGCTGGCCTCACCCTCTGGTGTGCATCATTCACGAGGCCTATATTGCTGAGCTGCTGACGCGTTCCAGCGGCGTGAGGGTGGTTTCTAGCGCTGAGCTCAAGCTACACCCGCAGCTGGCTAGCGCCTGGCTGGTAGAGCTAAAACGCAACAAAACTACCTGCTCGGCAGGCATTTGCGACTGCGCCTAAAACCCCGTACGCAGCCAGCAGGCACTGACCAGCCACCTTCTGCGCTGACCAGCTACTGCACCTGCAGCACACCCACGGCGCCTTTTTCCATGTCGGCAAAAGCGTGGGTGACAAAGGTGTAGTGGCCTGCCTGCGGCGGCACAAATTCCACAAAGCCACCCTGGCAGGGCCCCAGGTTTAGCGCCTGCGAGCCACCTGACCAGCGCGCACCAATCTGGTCGGGCCCGCCCAGCGTCCAGGCGCCCTCATAAAACACCTGGTCAAACTGGCCCCCCACCACGTGGAAAGTACACGGCAGTGAAGGGCCCGCGTCCATCAGCCAAAAACGCACCCGCTGGCCTGTCCTCACCTGCAAGGGACGGTATTTGTATTGGAAAGCCATGCCGTTAAACGCCATTAGATCTGGGGTTTTGGCAGCCACCTTAGCTTCATCGGTGGCCCCGCCTTCAGGCCCTAGGTAAATTTCCGACTGGATCAGCACAAATTCGTGATCCACCTGGCTAAGCCCAGGCGGGTCAATGATCACCGCGCCATGCATACCCGCTGCCAAGTGCACACTCATGGGCGCAGTTGAGCAGTGGTAGAGCCAAATGCCGCTGCGGGTGGCGGTGAAGTTGTATTGCAGGCTTTGGCCCGGCGAGATTGAACGCATGGGTTTATCGGGCGCCAGCACTCCGGCATGGAAGTCAATGGAGTGACTCATGGTGCCGTCATTGACCAGGGTGATTTCAAAGTGGTCACCCACCTGGCCGCGTAGCACCGGGCCTGGCACGCCGCCGTTATAGGTCATGCGTTTTTGGGTTACCCCCGCCCCCACCTGGGCGGTTATTTCGCTAACGCGCAGAGTGTGGCGGTGCACTGTGCCCGCCGCCTGGGGACGTGGGGCGCGTGCATCGTGGGCTTTAAAGTAGCTGGGCGGCTGCCAGTTTAGATCCACCTGGGCGCTTTGGCTGCTGGCCGCATGCTGGTGCCCGCTGTGGCTAGTGTTGCTGGAAACCCCGGCCACTTTCACGTCAAACACCATCCCCATGGCGCGGTGTCCGGCCACCGAGCACCAGCCAGCAATTGGCTCGCGCACATTGTTAACCGTAATGGTTTTACTCTCCCCCACCGCTAAACGCCCAGTGGTTTGCCCGGTTGCCAGCACTAAATCATGCACTTCAGAGCCGGTGTTTTTCAGGGTTAGACGCAGAGTCGCCCCCACTGGCACATCCACACTGGAGGGCACAAAGCTCATGCCTTTAATGGTGATGTTGGCGTTGACCACCTGGCCGCTGCCGCCAGCGCTGGCACTGCCCTGCCCGGCGCCTAGTCCCATAAGCCCGCCCGGGGTTTGGGTTGAGCTGACACTTGCGCCAGCCACGACGGCGACGGCGGCAGTTACCAGCCCGGCTAGGGCCCCGCGTCGGTCCGGGGTTTGGGTTGCAGCAGTGGCCCCCGCACTCTGCGCGGTCGCAGTTGGCGCGGCGCCTGCAGTCTGGACAGCCCCGGACGCCGACGACGCCGGCTTGGTAGCCGCTTTGGTAGCTTTAACGCTGCCAGTGGGCACAGCGGCGTTTGTGTTCTTAGCTGCCCCGGTTTTAGCGCCACCGGCAGTGGCCGCCTTAGTCGCCTTAGTCAAGGTGACGGTGGAGGGCGGGGCGGCGCTAGTGTCGCCCTTGCGTCGGGCCTGAATCGCTTGGCCTGCGGCCACAAAGAAATAAGCCCCGGCCAGAGCCGCACTCAAACCGGTTACGCCCCGCACCGCAGGTGGCAGCGGCAGGCAAGCTAACGCCAGGCACAGGTTAATGGTGGTGATCCGCCACCAGGTGTAGCGGTCCATAATGGCGTGGGTTAGGCGTGACATGGCCGGGCCTCCCCCAAGCATCACCGGGGTTAAGAAACTAAGCGCCGCCAGCAAGATTTGCAGAGCAAAACCGCTAACCACCGCTAAGCGCAGGCCGTGGGCCACCGCGCGGGCGGCGTCGTCGTTAGCGGCGTAAGAAACCCCCACGCCTAAACGAATTACGCACCAGGCCAGCCAAGCCAAGGCGGCGGCGGTAGACAGGCCCGCATAGTTAGTTACCCCCTTGCGCGCCCCGGTACGCCACAGCGGCGCCACCACGGCGGCGGCGCTTAACAGATAAAGCAGAGCCCCAATCCCAGCCAGGGGCCGCCACAGCCCAGAAAAAGCAATCACCGCCACTGCTAAAGCCAGGCCGGGCAGAGCTCGTTGCGCTTGACGCGGGGCTACCGGCTCCATCTTGGTGCGCAGCATGGTAGGCCACAGCACCACCAGTGTGCCCAGCACGGTGATACCCAAAACCCCCAACACCATGATCGGCACATGCGCTAAATACATGCGGTTAGACCAGGCCGCTTGCCCTTTAAAGTCAAAGTATTTAATAGACCAGCCGGCCAGCGCCCCCACCATTAGGTAGCTGAGGGAGCAAATGTAGTAGTCCACTAACGCCGCCATGCGGGCCGCCACCGCGCGGCGTTTTTGCACCACCATGGCCACCACGCCCAGCGTCGCACTCACCGCCACACAGATAGCCCCCACGCCAATTACGATCTGGCTATTAATGCACACCCCGGTGATTACCAAGGCAGCCCCTAAACTATGCAAACCCAGGCGCCCATTTAGCATCAGCGCTCCACCCCAGGCGGGCCGGTGTAGGAGAGTGTCGGCAAAATGGGCGCTCCAAATAGTGATAGCGCTACCCAAGGCCCCCAGCAGGGCCGCATGTAGCGGTGCCCAAACATCTAGATTTGGCCACAGCTGAGCGTATTTGCCAGCTAGCAGCACCAGGGCAGTAAAAATCCAAGCCACCACCACAGCGTTGCGTTTTATCTGGGTGGTGCGCCGATGCGGTCGGGGTTGGGGGCTTTTGGCTGGGGGCTGGGTGATTTCCATGGCAGTTTTCTTGGTAGCGAGGCGGGGTTGGAAGCGAGGAGCTTGGTTGCTTAGCTGGGCATAATCGGACTATTTGGCAGTTACCGCGCGGATAACTGCGATAAGTAGGAACAGCAATATTGCGGCGATGGAAACAGCTCCACCTACCTGCCAGGATAGGCCACCAAGGTTAGCGGTTAATACCCTTACAATCAGGCCGCCGTGCAGGGCGCCAAGCGGCAAATACATAAGCGGGTGGTAGGGCAGGCGGCGGTGTAGCACCCCAGGCAAAATAATGGAGGCGTGGGCCATCACCATTGAGAGGGCGTAACCGATTGTGACCGTGTGGATAACGACGTCGTAGGCAGCCCCGCTAAAGCCATAAAGGCACCAGACCGTGGCGCTAATAGCCAACCAAAAGTAGCCACTTAGCATGGCGGCTCCAGCAAAACGCACTTGACCACTCCCGCGCACAGTGCGCCGAGCTACATCGTGGTAGCCCATTATGGCTGCTAGGGCTAGCAGGGCTGCGGCCGCCAAGATTTGGGCTGGCACCCACACCAGGGACAGGGCACTAAATGAGAGCACAGCTAGGCACAGAGCCAAAACCTGGCCCTCAACTTTGCCGATAAAAGCTACGCGGGCTAGTTCCAGGCGCTCGCCGATAATGGTGAAAATCAGAAATTCCAGCCAAAGCGTGGCCACGGTTTCAAGAGGTTTATCCATTAGCCACAGCCAGGTGCCCAGCGTGAGACTGAGCGCCCCTAGGGCTTCAATTTGGGTGGCTACGGCCCCGGCACGGGTGCGCAAAATATATAGATAGACGGCGTCTAGGCCGAGCGCCCCCACTAGCAACAGCCCTTTACCTACCGCACTTGGGCCCCCGGCCAGCAGCGCTAACATACCGGCGGCGTGCGCATAGGGGGCCACCCAAGCCCAGCGCCTACGCGCGGCCACGGCCCGCTCCAGGCTGATAACCGTACCCAAGAATCCTGCCAGCATCAGCGGCCCATGCAGCGCGGCCAGGTGCGCCCCGGTGACGGGAGCGGGCAGGTTTAGCCGCAGCAGGGCAGCGTCGAGCCCAGCCATTACGCAAACGCCGCCTAACAATAAAGCCAGGTAGCGCGGCGCCAAAGCGGCAGCTTTTTCGCTGTTGGCGGCCTTGGGGGCAGCCGACTTATTTTTCATAGTTAAAACCGTAATAATATTTCTAGTGGGCTGGCAATCTATGCTAGTTACAGATACTTTCGTCCCATTGCCCGCCCCGATCACAACAACTCAAAACTTTTAAGGACTCCAATGAGCCAGAACCAGATCCCTGTTACCGACGTTTCTAGCCAGGACCACGGCGGCTGTGGCTGCGGCTGCAGCTCCGTGCAAGATGAACTGCCGCGTCTAGACGCCCGCCCCTTCCCGCCCAAGCTACGCCACGCCGCCATTTTGGGTGCAGTGGCCTCCCTGGCTCCGGGTGAGGGCATGGAGCTGTTTGCCCCGCACGTACCGCGCCCGCTGCTGATGCAGATTGACTCCCAGATTCCTGGCGACTTCAGCTATGAGCTGGTTTATGAGGGCGACGACGGCGCTATCGTAGCCATCCGCCGCACTGCCTAAAGTCTGCGCACTGCCTAACCCCATTCGCCGCGCTAATTCACCACACCGACTAAAGGTCATAAACCACTGTGAGCGCTCCCAGCTTAGCCACTACCCCACCCGCCCTACGCGCCCCTGGCGCCGAGGCGGGTGGGCAGCTGGTTGACCGCTATGGTCGCCGGGCCAGAGATTTGCGTTTATCTATTACCGATAAATGCAATCTGCGCTGCACCTATTGCATGCCTGCGCAGGGCCTTGAGTGGCTAAAAAATGAGCAGCTACTAAGCCTTGAGGAACTGGTGCGCTTAGCGCGCATCGGGGTGGAACGCTTAGGCATTGAACGCATCCGCATTACCGGCGGCGAGCCGCTACTGCGGCGTGATTTAGAGCAGCTGGTGGCGGCCCTAGCCCAACTGCGCACTCACGCTGGCATTAAGCCCGACCTGGCCCTTACCACTAATGGCTTGGGCCTGGATCGGCGCGCAGCCCAGCTGCGCAGCGCCGGCCTAGACCGGGTTAATGTGTCGCTGGATTCTGTCGATGCCAGCGTTTATGCCACTACTACTCGCCGCGACCGTTTTGCTGACGCCCTACGTGGTATCCAAGCGGCTGCAATGGCGGGCTTAAACCCAATTAAGGTCAATGCCGTAGCCATGGCGGACACAATCGAGCAGGTGGCACCCAGTCTGCTGGATAAGAGCCTGCGTGAAGGCTGGCAGCTGCGTTTTATTGAGCACATGCCACTAGGCGCGCAGGCTTGGAGCCGCCAGGCAATCGTTAGCGCCCAAAGGATTTTGGATATTTTTGCAGCTAACGGCTTTGAACTAACCGAGTTGGGTCGCCCTGACCGACGCCCAGCCCAGCTATGGCAGGTGGCCGCCACCGCCACACGCCCCGGCGGCACAGTGGGCATTATTGCCTCAATTACCAGGCCATTTTGTGATGACTGTGACCGCACCCGTCTAACCGCTGACGGCCAGCTAATGACCTGCCTATTTACGCAGGCAGAGACAGATCTGCGGGCTTTGCTACGCGGCGGGGCCAGCGATGAAGAAATTGCTAGCACCTGGCAGCAAGCCACCTGGTTTAAGCCCCTAGCCCATGGGCGCGACGCCGGCCCTAATGCGCAACCGCTAAATCTAACGCGCCGCTCAATGTCCACTATCGGCGGCTAAATCCGCTACAGCTAAAAAATATTTACAAGGAAACCATGCAAATAACTGTGCGTTACTTCGCTGGGGCCGCCCAAGCTGCGGCCACCACCAGCGAATCTATCGAAATTAGCCCCGACACTACGCTAGAGCAGCTACTGTCCCAGCTTTCACAGCGCAGCGATGAGCTGGCCCGAGTGCTGGCGGCTAGTAGCTATCTGATTAACTCGCGCCCCGTCATCGATCGCAGCAGCGTTCTAGATGAGGGCATCAATTTGGATGTATTGCCGCCCTTCGCCGGAGGGTGAGCTTAAGCGCCCCAGGGACGCGCCGGTCACCGGGCAGCCGGTCACCAGGCAGCTGCGCTAAATAGCAGGTCTCAGGGCTGCGCCGGTCGCCGGGCAGCCACGCCGCCGGGTAGCTGCAGACCATTCGCGGGCGCTCAGGGGCAGTTGCTCCACTCCTGAGCGCCGTCACTGTAGGCCTGTAACTTCCACACCGGCAGTTTGGCTTTAACCAGGTCCACGGCGTCAGCGCAGGCTTCAAAAGCTTCACGGCGGTGATCAGCGCTTACGGCCACACCTAAAGCCACGTCACCGATAGCCAGGTTACCTACCCGGTGCACAATGGCTAGCGCTCGCAGCCCGGGGCGCGCACTAATCTCGGCAGCAATTTCCTCAACCACCTGGGTGGCGATGGGGTGAGCGCTGTATTCGAGCCGATCAACTGCGCGTCCGCCGTCGTGATTGCGCACCACCCCGGCAAAGGTGACGGTAGCCCCGGCCCCCGCATCCCCAACTGCTTGGGCCAGTGCGTTTACATCAACAGCACTTTGGGTCACTTGAGCCGCAATCACCTTAGCCATTGGCTTTCCCTTCTAAAAACAACCAGATTTAACACTAATATTAACGTTTCATTTAGGTGAAAATTTTGGATTCTCGTTATCGTGCCACTCGTCACCAGCGCACCGCTAGCGTGCTGACAGATGCGGGAGTTGATCTGCTGCAAAAGTCGCGGGTGCTGGTAGTTGGCTGTGGCGGGCTGGGTTCACCGGTGCTTACTTACTTAGCTAGTGGCGCTGTGGGCACGCTCGGTTTTGCCGACGACGACCTGGTAGAGCCCACTAACTTAAATCGCCAGGTGATCCACACCCCCAGCGATATTGGCCGCCACAAGGTTGATTCAGCCATTGACTACCTCACCCGCCTGGCTAGTGAAGTGAAGCTAGAGCCCTACCACCGGCGCCTGGCTGTAGATGAGCGCGACGACGCCCTACTGGCCAGCTACGACCTGGTGCTGGACTGCACCGACTCGTTTAGTTCCAAATATGCTTTGGCCGACGCCGCCGCCCGCGCTGGGGTGCCTCTGATTTGGGGCACAGTGGTGGCCCAGGTGTTTCAGGTGGCCGGGTTCTGGTCGCGGCCCACTCGCGCCGGCTATGCGCCTAGCCAACTGCGTGACCTCTACCCCGCTCCCCCACAGGCTGGCCTGGTAGATCCGGCAGATGTTAGCGGGGTGCTAGGCGCGGTGGTGGGCCAGTGCGGCTCAGTAATGGCTAATGAGGCCATTAAATTCCTAACCCACACCGGCACGGGCCTGTTTGGGCGCCTACTTATAGCCGACGCCGCCGCCGCGCGTTGGGACACTATCGACTGGCAGCCGCTACCCTAAAGACTATGCGCGACGTTGACGACTACATTGCTACCCTCACGGCGGGCATTGACGCCCTGCCTATAAGCGAGCAACCTATTGCCGCCTGCACCGGTAAGGTGCTGGCCAAGTCAATTACTGCCTTAGCGCCGGTGCCGCCGTGGACTAATTCAGCTATGGATGGTTACGCCGTGCGCGCCAGTGAAGTAGCTCAGGCAAGTGAGCAAACCCCGGTTTGCCTGCCAGTAAGCGGGGATGTGGCAGCGGGCGCTAACCCAGCCCCGCTACCTGAAGGCACCGCCATGCGCATCATGACCGGGGCAGCCATCCCACCCGGCGCCAACGCAGTGGTGCAAGTGGAGCTAACCGACCAGGCCGCTGGCGCCGCTCCCCTACCTGAGCAGGTAAAGATTTATCAGGCCCCAACGCTGGGGCGTCATATCCGCCGCGCTGGTGAAGACACCGGCCTGGGTGAGCCAGTTTTGCCGGCTGGAACCCGCCTGGAAGCACCTCAACTGGCGGCCGCCGTCGCCACTGGGCACGCCACCCTAGCGGTACGTCCCAAACCACGCGTAGCAGTTATCAGCACCGGCTCTGAACTAACCGAACCTGGCCACCCTCTGGCACCTGGCATGATCCCTGACTCTAACGGCCTGATGCTAGCTGCCCTGTGTGAACGCTGGGGCGCCCAATGCGTTTGCACCATGCGTGTGGATGACAATCCTGACAATCTGGTGAGCGCTCTACGTGAAGCTGCCAGCCAGGCTGATCTAGTGGTGACCAGCGGCGGGGTCAGCGCCGGAGCTTTCGACCCGCTTAAGGCCCTAGCTGATCAGGCAGTAGATGGCATCAATTTAGGTTTTGACAAACTGGCCCTGCAACCGGGTAAACCCCAAGGTCACGGCACTATTGCTGACGGGCAGCGACAGGTGCCGCTAGTGTGCCTGCCGGGTAATCCGGTAAGTGTGCTGGTGTGTTTCACTCTGATTGTGGTGCCGGTACTGGCTGCTTTAGATGGGCGCGCCCAGGTGCTGGCTTGGGGGCAGGGCGTAGCCGGGGCGTCTTGGCGCAGCCCTGCCGGTAGGCGCCAGCATGTGCCGGTGCATTTGCACTGGAATGAGCAGGGTCAGGCAGTGGCCACGCCTTCACACCGCCTGGGTTCTGGCTCGCACCTGATTGGTTCGCTGCATTTGGCGCAAGCTTTAGCGGTGGTACCTGGAGAAATTGAAGCGGTAGAGGTAGGCCAGCCTTTGCGTTTGCTAAGCCTGACCCCCGCTTGGCAGCTAGGCCCCGGCGCCCCAACCGACGTCGCCCCTAACACTCCCAGCGGCCCTTCCTGCACTACTCCCGGCGCCCCTACCAAGACAGACAACTGCGACGCCGTCGCCCCCAATAACCATTCCCTATCCCCCAGCAAGCCGGCAAGTGGAAACGAGAAGTAACTATGAGCCTTGAATTTACCCACCTAGACTCTGCCGGCGCCGCGCGCATGGTGGACGTGACCGCCAAAACCCCAACTATGCGTAGCGCTAGCGCCGAGGCTTTAGTTACCTGCTCGCCGCAGGTGGTTGCGGCTTTGCGCGAGGGGCGCGTACCCAAGGGGGACGTGTTGGCGGTGGCCCGCATTGCCGGTATTGCCGCCACCAAAAAGGTGCCTGAGCTACTGCCCCTGGCCCATGTGATTGGGGTGCATGGGGCTAGTGTGGACCCGCAAATCACCGACGCCGGGGTACTGCTAAAAGCTACCGTGCGCACTGCTGATCGCACCGGGGTGGAGATGGAGGCGCTTACGGCGGTTACTGTGGCGGCTTTGGCCGTGGTGGACATGGTTAAGGGCGTGGACCGCTCAGCTGCCATCGACTACGCCTATATCACCGCTAAATCCGGGGGCCGCTCAGGTACATGGACCCGCGCAGACCTAAACGCCACTGCCACCCAGGAAAGCTAGACATTGTCAGGTTCGACTTCTTTGTCGCCATTAGCAGCCAGCTCTGCTACTTGGCCTGCTGCAACAGCTAGCCCAGTTGCAGCGGCGAGCCTTGCTTCAGCTAGCCCTGATTTGGCACCCCGAGTGCAGGCAGTGATTTTGGCTGGCGGCACCGCCAGGCGCATGGGCGGAATTTCTAAGGCGGACGTGCCCATCAAGGGCAAGCGTATGCTCGACTACCTACTTGAGGATCTAGCCGCCCAGCAGATCACCAGCGTAACCGTGGTGGCTCCACCCAGCGTGCAGCTACCACCCGGTGTGCAGCGCAGCTTAGAAGACCCACCTCTGGGTGGTCCCGTAGCCGGGATTGCGGCAGGTTTAGCCTGTTTGCGCCCTGCCAAGGAGCTGACGCTGCTACTGAGCTGTGACGCTCCCCTGGCCGCCCGCTGTCTGCCGGCTCTAGCTGGCGCTTTAATTCACGACGGCGCCGTGGCCTATCACCAGGGATATAGGCAGCTACTGGTGGGGCTGTACCGCACCGAGAAACTGCATGGCGCCGTCGCCCCAGGCGGCCAGGGACTACGCGACATCAGCGTCAAACGTGCCCTGGCCGGCCTTGACCTAACTACCTGCCCAATTACCTGGCTGGCCACAGACCTAGACACCCTAGGTGACGTGGAAAATTTTGCAGCCCAGCTTTAATCTAGACCCACTCTCCGCCGCCCTGCAGCCTGCGAATAGCAATTAGTGGTCGCCGCCGCCTAGCTGCTCAAGCACATGCGGCACTAGCGGACCAATAACTTCCACAGTGTCCTTAACCCCACCACGCGAGCCGGGAGCGTTAACAATCAGGACGCCGTCGGCCTCACGGGAAGTAACCCCCACCAAGCCGCGAGACAAACTAGCTAGTGGAGTTTTAGCCAGCCCATAGGCGCGCACCTGCTCAGCTAGCCCATCCAAACGCACTGCCAGCAGCGGCGCTGTACCTTCCGGGGTCAGGTCGCGCGGAGTTACCCCGGTACCCCCGGTAGTAAGAATTACCCGCGCCCCAGCCGCAATTGCCTCACGTAAAGCCTGGGTGACCTCCTCAATGCCGTCGGGAATCAGCTTTACTTCATCCACAATCACGTCATAGTCAGCCAGCAGTTTGGCGGCCAAGGGGCCTGAAGCATCCTCGCGCGTGCCCGCATAGCAACGATCAGAAACAGTAATTACCGCGCCTTTTACCGGCTCGGGGAGCTTGTGAAAGCCCTTTTGCTTAATCGGTTCCATGCACTCAGCTTAAGCCCACACTCAGACTAGATACAGACAAAAGGTGATCCAGGACCTATTTTCGCCACACCGGTGTAACGTAACTCGGACACACTCGCCCCTTAAGCCTCGTAGTTTTCCTTGATTTTATGCGGATTTAAAGCTTGCATAGCAGCCAATTTAATTAGCCCGTTAAAATCCGAAACAATTACAGGGACTAGTAGCAACGAACGCAGGAGTATCCGTGTCCGAATTGGAAGTTACCGGCACCACCCTTAAAGGTTGGGACCCCCAAGACCCCAATAAATGGAGTTCATCCATTGCTTGGCGCACCCTCGCCATCACCACTTACTCATTGATCCTAGCTTTCTGCGTTTGGTTCCTACCCAGCGCTATCGCTCCGAAACTAACCCTTCTAGGCTTCCACCTAAGCAAGTCCCAGCTTTACTGGCTAACCGCCCTGCCGGGACTTTCTTGTGGTCTGCTGCGTCTGGTTTACATGTTCCTACCGCCGCTAATTGGTACCCGCAAACTGGTAGGTCTGACCTCTTTGCTATGTGCGCTACCCATGCTGGGTTGGTTCTTCGCCGTGCAAAGCAACCAGACCCCCTACTGGGTGCTGCTAGCCCTGGCTTTTGCCTGCGGTATTGGTGGCGCCGCCTTCTCCGGCTACATGCCTTCCACCGGTTACTTCTTCCCCAAGCGCCTATCTGGTACTGCCCTGGGCTTGCAGGGCGGCCTGGGTAACCTGGGTATGAGCATCATCCAGCTGGTAGGCCCGATCCTGATGGGCTTTGGACTGTTTGGTCTTACCTGGCTGGCTCCCCAGCGCACCCACACCGGCGAGCACATTTGGGTTTACAACGCCGCCATCTTCTTTGTGCCCTGGTGCCTGGTGGCCGCCGCCTTGGCTTTCATCTACCTGCGTGACGTGCCCGTAAAGGCCAACTTCAAGCAGCAGCTAGACATCTTCTCCAACCCCAACACCTGGTACATGACCATCCTCTACGTGATGACCTTCGGTCTGTTCTCAGGCTTCGCTGCCGTATTTGGTCTGCTAATCAACAACCAGTTCGGCCGCGCCTCCTCGCTGGGCCTGCCTGTACTGGGCGCGACCTACGCCTTCCTAGGGCCGCTAATCGGTTCGCTTATCCGTATGTCGTGGGGGCCCTTCTGCGACCGCATGGGTGGGGCCATCTGGACCTTCATCTCCGGCGTCGGCATGGCCATAACCCTGGCCGCTACCGCCTGGGTGCTTTACAACCCCACCGGCTGGAACGACTTCTACCTGTTCCTGGGCCTGATGCTGACCATGTTCCTGTTCTCTGGTTTCGGTAACGCCGGTACCTTCAAGCAAATGCCCATGATCATGCCGGCCCGCCAGGCTGGTGGCGCCATCGGTTTCACCTCTGCCATTGCTTCGCTAGGCCCCTTCCTGATTGGTATGGCCCTAACCGTCATCACCCCCTGGGTCTTTTTCCTAGCCTGCGCCGTGTTCTGCGTGCTTGCTTCGGCTCTGTGCTGGCGCCAGTACGCCCGTAAGGGTGCGCCCTTCCCGGGCTGATCTCAAACGCGGCCTCGGCCGTTTGTAAGACCAACTCGCGCCAGCTACAGCCGGCGTCGGAAAAATTTGAAGGAATTAACCATGACCGATTCAGCCAGCAAGGCACCGGACACTGAGTCCCTGCCTGGCCTGCTAAAAATGGGTGGCTACCTGCGTAAAGGCCAGGTTAGCGACGACGCTCGCCGCCTATTTCTAACCGGTGGCCGCGACGCGGATGTGTTCTACCGCGAGCGCTGGAAGCACGACAAAGTTGTGCGCTCCACGCACGGGGTTAACTGCACCGGTTCGTGTTCGTGGGAGGTAATGGTCTCTGACGGGATCATTACCTGGGAGCAGCAGGCTACCGATTACCCCACCACCGGCCCCGATATGCCAGAGTATGAGCCGCGCGGCTGTCCGCGTGGGGCGGCTTTCTCCTGGTACACCTACTCGCCCACCCGTATCCGTTACCCCTACATTCGCTCAGCGCTGCTGGACCCTTACCGTGAGGCTAAGCAGCGTTGCAATGGCGACGCCGTCGCCGCCTGGGAGCAGGTAGTTAGCGACCCGGCCATTGCCAGCGCTTATAAGAGCGCCCGAGGTCGCGGTGGCATGGTGCGCGTGAGCTGGGATGAGGCTCTGGAGCTAATCGCTGCTGCGCATGTGCACACTATCCGCCAGTGGGGTCCGGACCGTATTGCCGGTTTCTCGGTTATCCCGGCTATGTCGATGATTTCCTATGGTGCTGGCTCGCGTTTCCACGAGCTAATTGGTGCCACCATGCTTTCCTTCTATGACTGGTATGCGGACCTGCCGCCGGCCAGCCCGCAGGTGTTTGGTGACCAGACGGATGTGCCCGAATCCGGTGACTGGTACAACTCTCAGTACCTGATCATGTGGGGTTCTAACATTCCGCTGACGCGTACCCCTGACGCCCACTTTATGGCTGAGGCCCGCTACCACGGCCAGAAGGTAATTGCGGTTTCTCCCGACTATGCGGACAACACTAAGTTCGCTGACCAGTGGCTAAAGGTTGCTACCGGTACCGACGGCGCCGTGGCCCAGGCTATGGGGCACGTGATCCTCAAGGAATTCCACGTGGCTCGCCGTGAGCCGTTCTTCCTTGACTACATGCGTCGACACACTGACTCTCCTTTCTTGATCAAGCTGGAAAAGACTAAGCAGGGGTATGTGCCCGGCCAGTTCCTAACCGCCGCAGATGTTAAAGATCTGCCCGGCTATGAGCACCTGGCTAAGCTGGAAAACCCCGACTACCGCACCTTGGTGTGGGATGCCAAGCGTGGCCCGGCTGACCCGGGCGGTACTTTGGCTGACCGTTTTGGTCCTGGTGGTAAGGGCAAGTGGAACCTCAAGCTTGAGGGTGTAGACCCGGTTATGAGCGCCATGGATGTGGCCAACTGGAAACCCCAGTTGGTTAGCCTGCCGCGTTTTGACCTGCCCACCTCTACCACCCCCACGGGCACGGCTGGTGGCGGCGTGGTCAACTATGGCGTACCCACTTTGCGTGTGGGTGACACCCTGGTCACTACTGTCTATGACCTGCTGCTAGCCCAGTATGCGGTTGAGCGTGAAGGCCTGCCGGGTCAGTGGCCTAGCGGCTATGAGGACTCCTCCGTACCGGCCACCCCGGCTTGGGCGCAGGAGATGAGTGGTCTTAACGCTAACGCTCTGATTCGTGTGGCTCGTGACTTTGCCACTAACGCCATTGAATCTAAGGGCCGCTCCATGATTGTTATGGGCGCGGGTATTAACCACTATTTCCACGCTGATGCTATCTACCGCACTATTTTGGCGCTGACCTCCATGTGCGCCACTCAGGGTGTTAACGGTGGCGGCTGGGCCCACTATGTGGGTCAGGAAAAGGTTCGTCCTATTGCTGGTTGGAGCCAGTTTGCTTTTGCCCTGGACTGGCAGCGTCCAGCCCGCCAGATGATTACCACCGCTTTTTGGTACCTAACCACTGAGCAGTGGCGCTATGACCGCACTCAGGCTGACCGCATCGCCTCCCCGGTGCACCCCGGCTCCATGGTGGGTAAGTCCAACGCGGACTTCATGGTGGAATCCATGAAGCGCGGCTGGATGCCCTCCTACCCCACCTTTGACCGTAACCCGCTGCTACTGACGCAGCAGGCACGTGAAGAGGGCATGGATGTTAAGGAATACATCGTGCGTGAGCTTGAGGCTGGCAAGCTGCATTTTGCTTGCGAAGCCCCTTCTCGCCCCGAAAACTTCCCGCGTATCCTGGCTAACTGGCGCACCAACCTGCTGGGTTCTTCCGCTAAGGGCACCGAGTTCTTCCTGCGTCACATGCTGGGTACCGGCAATGACGTAAACATTGACGAAACCCCGGAGAACTTGCGCCCCAAGACCATGCAGTGGGACGAGCAGGCGGCCACGGGCAAGCTGGATCTGATGTGGACTGCGGACTTCCGTAACACCTCCACCACCTTGCACTCCGACGTCGTACTGCCGGCAGCTACCTGGTATGAGAAGGAAGACCTGTCCTCTACGGACATGCACCCCTATATTCACTCCTTCAACGCAGCTATCAACCCGCCTTGGGAGGCACGCACCGACTTCCAGGTGTTCCAGTCCCTGGCGCAGCTGGTTTCCCAGATGGCAGTCAAGTACCTGGGCACACAGACCGATATTGTGGCTGCCCCGCTGATGCACGACACGCCAGATGAGCTGACTATGCCTCACGGCAGTGTTGAAAACCTGCCTAAGCAGTGGATCCCAGGCGTGACCATGCCCAAGCTGGTGCCGATTGAGCGTGACTACACGCAGATCATCGACAAGTTCAACACGGTTGGCCCACTGGTTGAAAAGGCTGGCATGCCCCTTAAGGGTGTGCCGCTAAGCGCCGCCGGTAACGGCATAGAGTACCTGGCCCACAAGAACGGCGTGGCCTCCACCGGCCCGCAGGCCGGGCGCCCACTGGTCGATACTGCGGTGAAGGCAGCCGAGATGGTACTTACCCTGTCTGGTACCACTAACGGCGCCGTCGCCACTGACGGCTGGCGCAAGCTGTCTGAACGTACCGGCGTTAAGTCTTGGGACCTATCTGAAGGCTCCGAGGACCGCCACATCACCTACGCTGACACCATCCAACAGCCCCAGCCGGTAATCACCTCCCCAGAGTGGTCTGGTTCGGAGCATGGCGGACGACGCTACAGCGCCTTCGTGGTTAACGTTGAGCGCGCCAAGCCCTGGCACACGCTAACTGGCCGCATGCACTACTACGTGGAGCACGACTGGATGCGTGACCTGGGTGAGTCCCTGCCGATCTTCCGGCCCCCACTAGACCTGGCGGCCCTGGCCGGCGAACCTGAGCTGGGTAAGGTAACCACCGACGCTAACGGCAGTGCGCAGGTGGCCGTGCGTTACCTGACCCCGCACAACAAGTGGGCGATCCACTCCCAGTACTACGACAACCTGCACATGCTCACGCTGGGACGCGGTGGCCAAACCGTGTGGATGAGCCCCGCTGACGCTAAAAAGATCGGCGTCAAAGACAACGACTGGATTGAGGCAGTCAACCGTAACGGTATCGTGGCGGCACGTGCGGTGGTCTCTCACCGTATCCCCGAGGGCACGGTGTTTATGCACCACGCCCAGGACCGCCAAATCAACACCCCGCTGACGGAAACCAGCGGTAAGCGTGGAGGCACGCACAACTCGCTCACGCGTATCTTCCTCAAGCCCACTCACTTCGCGGGTGGACATGCGCAAATGAGCTATGCCTTCAACTACATTGGCCCCACCGGAAACCAGCGCGACGAAGTCACCGTGATTCGCCGTCGTCGTAACCAGGAGGTAACTTTCTGATGCGCGTAATGGCACAAATTTGCATGGTGATGAACCTCGACAAATGTATCGGCTGCCACACCTGTTCAGTGACCTGTAAGCAGGCCTGGACTAACCGTGAAGGCACCGAATACATGTGGTTCAACGATGTTGAAACCCGCCCAGGCGTGGGCTACCCGCGCGGCTGGGAAGACCAAGACAAGTGGCAGGGCGGCTGGAAGCGCACCAAGAACGGCAAGCTGGTGCCCCGCTCAGGTGGGCGTTTGCGTCGCCTAGCCAATATTTTCGCCAACCCGCAGATGCCCACGGTTGAGGACTACTACGAGCCCTGGACCTATGAGTATGACCGTCTGCTCTCGGCCCCCAAAGACTCGCCCGCCATTCCGGTGGCGCGTGCCAAGAGCCAGCTAGATGGGCGCTACATTAACCAGCCCGAGTGGGGTCCCAACTGGGATGACAACCTGGGCGGCTCAATGGAAACCCTGGATCAAGACCCGATCTTGTCGCAGATGAACCTGAGCGTGAAGAAGGACATTGAGTCCACCTTCATGTTCTACCTGCCGCGTATCTGCGAGCACTGCCTCAACCCCACCTGTGTGTCTGCCTGCCCTTCTGGCGCCATGTATAAGCGCACTGAGGACGGCATTGTGCTGGTAGATCAGGATGCTTGCCGTGGCTGGCGCATGTGCGTGTCCGCCTGCCCCTACAAGAAGGTTTACTTCAACCACTCCAGCGGTAAGGCTGAAAAATGCACTCTGTGCTACCCGCGCCTGGAGGCAGGTCAACCCACGATCTGCTCAGAGACCTGTGTGGGACGCCTGCGCTACCTGGGTGTTATCTTCTACGACGCTGACCGCGTATCGCAGGCCGCTGCGGTGGAAGACCCCCAGGATCTGTACATGGCGCAGCGTTCAATCATGCTCGACCCGCGCGACCCGCAGGTGGTGGCTGGCGCCCGTGCCAGCGGCATTCCGGACACCTGGATTGAGGCGGCTAAGTCCTCCCCCATCTGGGATCTGATCAACACCTATGAGGTGGCTTTGCCGATTCACCCCGAATACCGCACCATGCCCATGGTTTGGTATGTGCCCCCGCTCAGCCCGGTGGTTGATGAGGTGGCTAACGCCGGCTTTGACGCTGAAGATCACCGTGTGCTGCTAAGCGCCGTGGCCGACATGCGTATTCCTATGGAGTACCTGGCGGGTCTGTTTACCGCTGGCGACGTGAACCTGATTGAGCGTACTTTGCGCCGCCTGGCCGCTATGCGTTCACACATGCGCGCCCGCAACCTGGGTCAGGAACCTGACCCGCAGATTGCTGCCAGCGTAGGCATGGAGGCTCAGGACCTAGAGCGCATGTACCGGCTGCTGGCTATCGCCAAGTACGACGACCGTTTCGTAGTGCCCACCACCCGCCCTGAGGTACCTCGCGGCATGGAGGCTATGGGCGACGACGTCGCCGCGCTGCTTGGTGAAGGCGCCCCCAGTGCCTGCGCTAGCGGCTGCACCGATGTGAGCGGCTTCCACGGCGCAGATGTGCGCCGCAGCGGACGTGTGTCCTTGCCGCTACCTAGTGTGCGTTCACGTCGCACCGCCGGCTCTAGCGGGCCTGGTGCCCCAGCCCCCACCGGAGCCCGCCAATGAGTCCTGCTGCCGTAGGCGCCTTGGCGCTAAGCGACACTCAGCGGCGCACCGCCCATATGGTGTGTTCGCTGCTGCTGGACTATCCAGATGAGAGTTTTCCCCAGCGCCTACAGGCCTGCCGTGACGCGTTGGCTGAGCTACCTGAGCAGGTAGCCGGCCCGCTGGAGCGGTTTTTGGCCTCAGCCACCCAGCTAGGTCAACGCGCTCTAGCTGAGCACTATGTGGAAACTTTTGACCGCCGTCGTCGCTGCTGCCTGTACCTGAGCTACTACGCCGTGGGCGATACCCGTCACCGGGGCGCCGCGCTGTTGGCCTTTAAGCAGGCCCTAGCCGGCGCAGGCTGGGAGCAAACCAGCGATGAGCTGCCAGATTACCTGCCTTTAGTGCTGGAGCTGTCGGCTCGTAGCGACGACGAAATCGCCGCTATTTTGCTGGGCAGTCATCGTGAAGGCATTGAGGTGCTTTTGCGGGCACTGCGCAGCTACCACAGCCCCTATGCGGCAATTATTGAGGCCCTAAGCGCCACCTTGGCGCCGGTGGATGAAGCTACTGCCGCACGGGTGGCGGCCTTGATTCACGCCGGGCCGCCTACCGAAACGGTGGGGGTAACCAATATTTTGCCCTTCCCAACCACTGCCCCCAGGCTTGCAGCCCAAAATGAGGCGTCCACTGTGGACGCCGTGCAGGTCTAAATCCACGCCCGAAAAGAGGAGAACATGTCTACATCCGCATTACTGGCGTGGGTGGTCCTGCCCTACGTCGCTTTTGCGCTGCTCATTAGCGGCCTAATTTGGCGCTATAAGAAGGACCAGTACGGCTGGACTTCGCGCTCTAGCCAGTGGAATGAATCAGCGATTTTACGCTGGTCTTCCCCGCTGTTTCACTTCGGTATCTTGTTTGTAGCTGCGGGCCACATTGTTGGTTTGCTGATTCCTAAGAGCTGGACTGAAGCGGTGGGTGTGCCCGAGCACCTGTACCACCTGGGTGCTGTCAGCATGGGTTCACTGGCAGGTGCAATGACCATTGTGGGCCTAGTTGGTCTGCTTTACCGTCGTTTCGTGGTTGGTAGCGTGCGCGCGGCCACCACCCTTAACGACAAGATCATGTACGTGCTGCTACTGCTACCGATCGGTTTGGGTGCTTACGCCACCGTCACCACCCAGCTGTTTGGGCCACACGGGGGCTATGACTACCGTGAAACCGTCAGTCCCTGGCTGCGCTCGATTTTCGTGCTGCAGCCTAAGCCGGAGCTGATGGTTGACGTGCCTATGTCTTTCAAGCTGCACATTATTGCCGGTCTGCTACTGTTTGCAATCTGGCCATTTACTCGCCTGGTGCACGTGGTTAGCGCCCCGGTGGGCTATGTGAACCGCCCCTACGTGATTTACCGCTCACGTAAGCCTGCGATCCAGGCTGACCCGGTACGTCGCGGCTGGCAACCGGTACACACTCAGGGCACTGGCAACGCCTCCAAGCCTGGTTTTGCCGCTGAGGCTCCCTCCCAGGGCGCCTAGATCCTAATCAAACCCTAGCGGGCCGATAAAAACGCTATTATCCCTAGTGGAGCCGTTTTTATTGGCCCGCTTTGTGTCAAGGAATAGATATGTTCACATCGCTACGTAAGATTGCCAGTACAGTTCTGGCGGCTACTGCCGCCGTGGCCCTAGCCGCCTGCTCTGGCACTAGCGCCCCCAGTTCTTCTGCCGGCACCAGCGCTGCTAGTGAGCGCACCATCACCGTATTTGCGGCTGCTTCACTGAAGGAAACCTACACTGAGATTGGTAAGAAGGTGGAGGCCGCTAATCCGGGCCTGAAAGTTAAGTTCTCCTTCCTGGGCAGCCAGGATCTAGTTTCCCAGCTCAGCAATGGCGCCGACGCCCAGGTGCTGGCCACCGCCAACAAATCCACCATGAACGACGCCGTCAAGGCGGGTGTGGTGGCCGCCCCCAGTGAGTTTGCCACCAACGTACTAACCCTGATTGTTCCCAAGGGTAACCCTGCTAAAGTAACCGGCCTGGACGCTTCCCTAGATAAAGCCAAGCTGGTTATTTGCGCCCCAGCCGTGCCTTGCGGCGCGGCCACGCTCAAGCTAACCAAAGCCGCCGGTATCACCCTCAAGCCTGTCTCTGAAGAGCAGAAGGTAACTGACGTACGCACCAAGGTGGAAACCGGTGAGGCTGACGCCGGCCTGGTTTACACCACGGACGCCAAGGCCAGTGGCGACAAGGTCGAAACCATCAAAATCGACTCTCACGGCGTGGTCAACCACTACCTGATCGCCCCCACCAAGTCTGGCGCCAACAACAAGGACGCCAAGATCTTCATCGACTACGTCAACTCCAAGGACGGTCAGGCCATTTTAGCTAAGGCCGGTTTTGGCCCAGCCGCCAGCAAGTAAAGCCTGGTTAAGGTCATTTAGGACCCGGTAAATACCACCATGCGCAGCCCCACCGATAATTCTTTATCCTCCCTTCCGCTAAGCGTGCGTGTCTTAGGCATAATTGCCGCTTTAGCGATTGTGACGCCACTTATCGGGGTGGGGCTGCGCGTACCTTGGGGGCAAATTCCTACCCTTTTGGGCGGTGAAAGCGCCCAAATAGCGCTGTGGTTGAGCCTGCGCACAGCCCTAATATCCACCCTGGTAAGCCTGGTTTTAGGGGTGCCTTTGGCGCTGGCTTTGGCACGCCAGTGGCCGGGAGTGGGTTTGGCCCGCATTGTGGTGGTGTTGCCTATGACTATGCCTCCGGTGGTGGCCGGTATTGCGTTGCTGGCTACTTTCGGGCGCCGGGGTTGGCTTGGCCCCAGCCTGCAAGAGGCCGGGATTTCTATCGCTTTTTCGACGACGGCGGTGGTTTTGGCCCAGGTGTTTGTGTCCATGCCGTTTTTGGTAGTCACTTTGGAGGCGGCTTTACGCAGCCGTGATTGTCAAGCTGAACGCATGGCGCGTACCTTGGGGGCAGGCTCTTTAACGGTGCTAATGCGTATCACTTTGCCTTTAGTGGCTCCAGCCTTGGCGCGCGGCACAGCCTTGGCGCTGGGACGCGCGCTGGGCGAGTTTGGGGCCACGCTAACTTTTGCGGGCTCACTAGAGGGCACTACTCGCACTATGCCGCTGGCTATCTATTTGGAGCGAGAATCGGATGCGGATACCGCCTTGGCCCTGGCGGTGGCGCTAGTGGTTACTTCCGCCCTGTTGGTGGGCTTGACGGCGCTGCCTGGCGGCTGGATTTACCGCCTGCGCACCTGGGCTGAGCGTCAGCTATTCAAAAAGATTGATGCGGCTGGCGCCTCCAGTAGTGCACACATCCAGCCGGCTTACCCCACCGAACCTGGTTCTAGCGTTGAGCTGGTGGCTAAGCTGCCTGAACGCTCAATTGATAATGCCCGCCTAGAGGTTCGCCCCGGCCAGTTTCTGACTCTGATTGGCCCTAACGGCTGCGGTAAATCCACCCTGTGTTTAATAATTGCCGGCCTGCTACGCACCCAGGGCTATCTAAAAATTGCTGACAAAACCCTAGATGAGCCCGGCTGGCACGGCACTTTCGTCTCCCCCGGTAAACGCCCTGTGGCGCTACTGGCACAAAACCCAGGGATTTTCACCCATATGAGCGTGTTGGATAACGTGGCTTTTGGTCCGCGTTGCCAGGGCCAAGGACGCCGTCGTGCCCGCCAACGCGCCTGGCAGGAGCTGCACGCAGTGGGAGCCAGCCACTTGGCTTACCGTAAAGGCGGCGAGCTTTCAGGTGGTCAGGCCGCCCGAGTGGCCTTAGCCCGTGCCCTGGCCACTAGCCCCCGAGTGCTGGTGCTCGATGAACCCATGGCAGCCCTGGATGTGCAGGCCCGCTCCCAGCTGCGCGCGCGGATACGCGAGCGCACCCGTACCCGTGCTATCACTGTGGTGATGGTCAGCCACGATCTGGTAGATATTGCCTCCCTGAGTGACGCCGTCGCCGTCATGGACGCCGGGAAACTGATCACCCAAGGCCCCACCACCGAGATCCTTTCCACCCCTAGCACCGAGTTTGTTGCCAGCCTAACGGGGGCCAGCCTGCTAAACGGCACTTTGGCTGGGGACGAGGCCACCCCGCTGCTCAAGCTTGGCAAGGGTCTGAGTCTGTGCCTGTCCCAGTGGCCCCAAGCCAACGCCGACGAACCAGCCTGGCAGATGGGCGCCAAGGCGGTTGCACTTATTAACTCCGACGCTATTGCGCTTTACCCGCAACAACCTAAAGGTTCGCCGCGTAACGTTATCCCGGTGAGCGTTAGCAGTTTGGATGGCGACGGCGCGGTAGTAAGTTTGTCCTTGCGCCTAGCTGATGGGCAGCGTTTACGCACCCGCCTAACCGCCGCCGCCATTGCAGAATTAGGCATCCAGGTGGGCACTAGTCTGTTTGCAGTTATCAAGGCCACGGCTATAACGCTGGAAGCACGCTAGAGTTACCTAAGCAAACATTTATCTGACCAGAGGGACCTTTACATGAACTGGATCGACGCCATCATCCTAGGCGTGATTGAGGGCATCACCGAATTCCTACCGGTGTCTTCCACCGGACACCTCAACATCGTGGAAAAACTGCTGGGCTACCAGATCAACTCTGCTGGTATGACCGCGTTTACCGCTATCATCCAGATTGGCGCGATCCTCGCTGCCGTAGTTTATTTCTGGTCTGACATTGTACGCATTGCTACGGCCTGGATTCGTGGCCTGCGTAACAAGGAGCACCGCGCCGACCCTGACTACACCCTGGGTTGGGGTATTATTGTGGGCTCTATTCCGGTGGCTGTGTTGGGCCTGGCACTGAAGAACTTCATTGAGACCACTTCGCGTAGCCTGTGGATTATTGCTGGCGCGCTGGTGGTGTGGTCGCTGGTGATGTGGCTGGCTGACCGCAAGAAGAACCTGGACCGCTCCATGAACCAGGTGACCATTATGGATGCGCTGATTATTGGTCTGTTCCAGGCTTTGGCCCCGATTTTCCCGGGTATTTCTCGCTCTGGCGCCACCATCAGCGCGGGCTTGTTCCGTGGTTTTGACCGCGTAACCGCTACTCGCCTATCTTTCTTTATGGGTATTCCGGCGCTGGTGGCTGCAGGTTTGCTGGAGGCCGTTACCGCCAGTGAAGATATCTCTGCTGACATTGGTTGGGGCCCCACCATTTTGGGTACCGTGGTTTCGGGTATTGTCGCTTATGCCACTATCGCCTGGCTACTCAAGTTCGTCTCCTCCAACAAGTTCACCTCATTCCTGATCTACCGTGTGATTTTGGGTGCGGTGATTGTGGTGCTGGTGCTTACCGGAGCTGTAGCCACTTCCTGATCAAAAGCTACTGAGCCTAGCTTTAGGCGCCGTCGTCAGTGTCCTTTCACCGTTAGTAGGCGGATTACTTCACTGGCGGCGGCGTCTGGTTCTAGGCGGGTGGCCCGATGGCGCAGCACCACTTTGCGTCCGCCCAGTCCAGTTAGGTGGTGCAGGACAACTCCGGCGGGCGCGGGGAAACTTCCTAGAGCCAGTTGAGGCACTAGGCAGTAGCCCAAGCCTTGCGCCACCATGGTTAGCCCTGTGGAGTAGTCGTTGATTTCGTGGGTGGAGTTAAAACGGTGCCCTAGGGCCCCCTCTAGCCGGCGCATGGCCGCGCCGCCCGCCGTCGAAATATCCATATCCAGCCAGTTGAGTTTAGTTAGCTCGCTAAGTGAGGCCGGCACAGGGTGATGCGGGGGTACTGCCAACACCCAGGGATCTGAGGTTAGGGGGATGTCTTTGGTGGAGCTGGTGGGGGTGAAAGTAATTGATTCATCTGCCTCTAGCAGCATCATGTCTAGCTCGCCGCTGCGCAGGCGCCGGCGAGAAACTGCATCATCGAGCTCATAGATACGTAGTTCAATACCTGGATGCAGCTGGTTTATCTGTTCACGCACCGGCAGCAGCAGCGCCAAAATACCGGTTTGGAATGAGCCCACCCGCACCATACCGGTCACACTTTGGCCACTGGAGGCTAAAAGCTCGCGCTGAGCGCCTGTGATTTCGGCCTCTATGCGTTCTGCGGCATCAGTTAACAGCCGGCCGGCACTGGTTAATTGTGCACCGCGGGGTGTGCGCTCTAGCAGCTGTACCCCAGCTTCTTTCTCTAATAGCCTGATCTGCTGCGAAATAGCACTAGGAGAAATACGTAAAGTATCTGAGGCGGCCACAATTCCACCGTTACGATATACAGCCAGCAGAATAGCCATGCGTCGCGGATCCAACTGCATGAAGTAATTCTACATACCCAATGCGTTTTTATTTAATTGATCTTCACTCTAAAAGCGCGTAAAAATATCTGCGTGACTTCCCTTGTTGACATCAGCGTCGCCGTTATCGGCTGGATCGGTTCCCTAGCTCTTGTAGCCGCCTACTTCCTAGTGGCGCGCGGCGTGTGGGCCGGCGATTCCCTAAAGTACAACGCTCTGAACATGTCGGGTGCGATTTTGCTGATTATCAACTGCGCCTATGTAAACGCCTGGCCTTCAGCTGTAGCCAACCTGTTCTTCCTGGCGGTTGGCGTATACACGGTTATCACCGTTAAGCGCGCTTACATGAAGCAGCTAGCCAAGCGCCAGGCCGCCAAGCTGCGCCGTCGCAACAGCGAGCTTGACCTGCCGGTAGCTGCCTAAAATCTATTCAAAACATCCGCTGATGCCTGCCCTGCCAATATTTTGGCAGGGCAGTTTTATTACTTAGCAAATAGCTCTGGCGACATATACCTATCTAAAGTTGGCCCCACCAGGGCGGCTACTTCATCTCTTGGCATTGAGGCCAGAGGCTCAAACTTCATGATGTAGCGCACGCTTATTAGGCCTAAAAGCTGGGTGGTCATTAGATTCATGCGCACTGGCACCTGATCTAAACCCAAACTGATAAATGTTGGCAGAGCTACGCGCGAGGTAATGCGGTCTAGAAACATTTGTCGCACTTGCTCTTCAGAAGACAGTGCGCGCACCATGGCCACATAAGCTGGCCCTGATTCATTAGTTTCTACAAATTCCAGTAGCTGGCGCAGTACCTGCGTTCCCCCACCCCCACCTTCCTTGGCTTGACTTATCCACCACTGGGCAATCTGCAGCGATTCCATTACCTGCGAGATAGCTTCAGCAAACAGTTCATCTTTGGAGCCAAAGTAGTAGTGAATCAGCTTGGCATCACACCCGGCTCGGCGTGCCACTGAGCGCATGGTGGTGCCTTTGTAGTCATGTAGCGCAAATTCTTCGCGTGCGGCAGCCAAAATTTGTTCTTTATCTACCCCACCCTTGCGCGGGCCACGTTTGGCTCCCCCGACGGCGTTAGCAGCTGAACTCACGTCTCTACCGTATATTGCGTCACATTAGAGAGCAAGTATTTCCACAGTTGATGAAATATCTTAATATTTTCATCAAGCGATGAAATACCGCGCCTGTTGCCCTACTGGACACCAGACACAATCAAAGGAACACACCATGAGGGCCTTATTCATCAAGGAATTTCAAGAACTCAAACGTGACCGGCGCACGCTAGCCATGATCATCATGCTGCCACTGCTATTACTGCTAGTGTTCGGCTACGCCGCCAACTTCTCCGTTGACCACATCAACGTCAAAGTCATCGGCCCCCAGGCCAGCTCAACTGTCAGCTATCTAAAATCCCTACCGGGAGCCGACAAATTCAACTTTACGGCTGACACTTCAGCCCCTGCCACCCCCACCCAGGCCCAAAAGCTACTGCGCTCGCCCAGCGGCGACGTCGTCGTTATCCCCAAAGCCAACGCGGGCACCTTAAGCCAGCGGGTAGATGTCTACCTAAACGGCGCCAAGCTGTTTACCGCCCAAAGCGCCAAGGCCGACCTGGTGCAAATGCAGGCCACCGACATGCGCGCCCAGCTAAAACAGCTTTCCAGCGCCGCCACCCAAGCCCAGCAAAACGCGCAGGGGCTACGCACTAACCCAGCCCAAGCCGCTAAAGCCGCCCAAGCCGCTAAGGAGCAAGGTCAAAAGCTCCAGGCCCTAGCCAAGCAAGCTCAGGAAACTAACACCAACTGGATCAAGGTGGAGTTCAACCCTGACCTAAAAACCTCTTGGGTGATGATTCCTGGTCTAATCGGCCTGGTGATGGCGGTTATTGGCACCCTGATCACCTCTATTGGTATGGTGCGTGAACGCGAGGCCGGCACCCTGGAGCAGCTGGCGGTTATGCCAATTAAGGCTCGCTCAATTATTGCTGGCAAAATTTCGCCTTACTTTATGCTGGCGGTAGTGGATATGAGCGCGGTGGCACTAGCAGGTGTGTACTTGTTCGATATTCCATTCAACGGGCAGCTGTGGCTATTTGCGCTGGCCGGGGTGCTGTTCCTGGGCGTGGTGTTAGGGCTGGGAGTGCTGATCTCCACAGTTTCGCAGACCACGGCGCAGGCGGTGCAAATGGCGATTATGACCATCATTCCCCAAACGCTGCTTTCAGGCCTGGTTTTCCCGCTCGAATCTATGGCCGCCTGGGTGCGCTGCATCGGTTATCTGCTGCCGCTGACCTGGTTTGTGCAGGGTTCACGTGGAGTAATGCTTAACGGTTCCAACGCTGGGCAGCTGTGGCTGCCGCTTAGCATTATGGCGTTGCAATGCGTGGTGCTCTTTGGGGCAGCTACGGCGCGCCTGGCTCGTTCGCTGCGCAGCATTTAAGGGGTTAGCCGTGATTAGTTTTGAAAATGCACGTTGCGCAGGCCTGGAGGGTACCTGCCTTACTTTTGCGCCCGCTAGCGTCAGCAGCATTATTGGCGACGGCGCTAGCGCCAAGGATGCGATTTTAGCGCTACTTAACCACCGCCGTCGCCCCAGCCAAGGCAAGGTCAGCGCCCTGCCCGAGTCTACCCAGATTGGCTATATGCCTAGTGATTCGGGTACCTGGCCTAATTTGAGCGTGGCCGAGAACTTACGTTTTGTGGCAAAAATTTTTGGTCATTACGACGACGCCCGCGCCCAGCAGCTGTTAAAGGCAGCCGACCTGGATCGTTTCACTGACCGCCTGGCCCGTAACCTCTCTGGGGGAATGCGTAAAAAGTTGGGCGTGATTATGGCGGCCCTAGCTGAGCCGCAGCTGCTGGTACTAGATGAGCCCACTACCGGGGTTGATCCTGACTCACGTACAGCTATTTTGGCTTTAATTAAGGCTGAAGCTGCCCGGGGTGCCACGGTGGTAGTGGCCACCACCTATATTGATGAGGCTGAAGACTCTAGCCAAATTATTTTGACTTTGGGCTCACGCGTGATGGCCACCGGCACCGCTAAGCAGCTAATTTCCTGCGCCCCCCAGCTTGATGAGCAAACCGTGGCCAGCTTGGGCGAGCCCTGGCAGCGCAGCGCTCCGCTAGAGCGAGCCTGTATTGCCTGGCAGCTTTGCGCCCAAAGTGGCTCCGATTGGCAAGGTTTTAGCACAGAGCTTGGTCAATCAAGCCAAGCGGGGGCTAGCGACTTAGCCCCCGCACAGCTTGCCAGCTCAACCCAGGCACAGCCCGCCAGCTCAACCCAGGCAGGCAGCGGCAAGTCAGCAACGGCCCCCTCCCCCAAAGCGCAGGATTTGATTAGTGTGCAGGAACTGCGCAAACGCTTTGGCGATTTTGAGGCTCTTAAAGGCGTGTCTTTTGCTGTCTCGCCGGGTGAAATTGTGGGTTTAATTGGCGCTAATGGCGCCGGTAAATCCACCAGTATGCGCATTATTTTGGGTCTCGAAGCAGCCTCTTCGGGCCAGGTTAGCGTGCTGGACCAACGCCCTGGCAGCCTGATGGCACGTAAACATTTAGGGTACGTGCCCCAGTTTGTGGGTTTGGCGCCGTCGTTGAGCGCACGTGAAAACTTGATTTTCAATGCACGCCAGTATCAGTGCCAGGTCCCCACCCAGGTGGATCAGTGGGCCAGCAGTTTTGGTGCCACCCCAGTAGCTAACTTGCCACTGTCTACTAGGCGCATGTTGGCCTGTATGAACGCCACTATGCACGCTCCGCAGCTGCTGATTATGGATGAGCCTACCTCCGGCATGGATCCGCTAGCTCGACTGCGGCTTTGGCAGTATCTGCGTCAGCTGGCCTCCGGTGGGGTGGGAATTTTGATTTCCACCCACTACTCCGCTGAGGCGGCCCAGTGCGATCGGGTGGTACGCATGCGTGCCGGCCAGGTCATTTAGGGCCGGGCGCCGTCGAGCCTTACTGGAGCAAGCTGAGGTGAGAAGAGGCGTTAGCATGCAGGTTAAAGCCACTGGCAGGCAGCAACCCCCAAGGAATCAGGGCCGGGCTGGTGCGGGCCGAAAGCTGCACCTGCACCTTGTCTCCCTGCACGCTTAAACCACTAAGACTAACTGAGCTAAGGCGCGAACCAGCCAAAGGGCCATTAGGGTCACTGCCTTGCTGTGCCACGCATGAGCTGGCTGTTTTTTGGGCGGCAAGCGCATCTAACTGACCCTCACTGCCAACTTCACGGGCCGCTAAGGCCACGCAGTTGTCGGCCAGGTAGGTTAGGCGTTTAAGGTCAAGGTAAATCGCAGTGGCAGTAGCCAAAATCAGGATCAAAGCCAACACCACTGCCCCTACCCCAATTCCTAGCAGCATGGTGCTGCCGGACTGGCTTGCACAGGCCCGGCGCATTCGAGAGGGCACTTGACAGTGTAAGGCGCGCATTATTTAGCCCCTTTCCAGCCGCGTGTATCAGCTAGCTGCACCTGCCGACTAGCACTTAAACTCACCGGCGCTAGGCCCTGACCTGCCCGGCCAGTTCCTGGCAGGGCCACTTTGGCGCTAATCGAAATGCTCACGCGCCCATCGCCGCAACCTGGGCTAAGGCAACTAATGTGCATGGCTTGGCGGGCATCAGCCTGCACATCTTGATCATCCAAGGCCAGTTGGGCGGCGGTGTAGGCCTGCGAAACCTGTTCCGGGGTGCGTGCGTGCATAGCCACCTGAGCAGCTGCCTGCACCGCCGACTCTAAAGCCAGCGCCGTGGCCTGCAGATACGACAGGTAAATAATGAAATACACCAGTGGGATCACGATTATGGCGGTCCAACCAATAAATTCCACTGTGGCACTGCCGCGTTGAAAATCTAGTTTACGCATGCGAGCCCCTAACGCTGATAGCTACGCTGATCAACCGCATGGCCGCGCACCACCACGCTACCCGTGGGAGACCATAAGCCAATCACCGGTAAAGGGGCACTGACCTGCACCTGTACCAGCGACACTGAGCCGCGTTGCAGGTGAGAAACCTCAGATTTAGTCGGGTAGTTGGCACGCAAAGCCCCGTGGCATAGCTGTTGTACGCGCGCATTGGCTTCAGCGTCACTGGCCCCCACCAACGCAGCGTGACGGGCGGCGTCGGAGGCGGCGTCGGCCAAAATATTGCGCACGTACAAACTAAGCGTCAGCTGTAGCAAGGCCGCAGTTACCGCCATGACCAGCACCGCCACTAGCGACCATTCCACCAGCACCGAGCCTGCCTGGTTAGAGTGCACCACCTGGTTAGAGTGCACTACCTGGTTAGAGCCGCCCTGGTTAGCGCGCACTTGGCGCAACCGGAAAGCCTGGCACGCCTGGGAAACCGGATGTAGCCCGAAAACCTGGCGCAGCTGGTCGTTAACCCATGCCAGCGACTTTAGAGATGGCATTGTTGAACACTTCCACAAGTACCTTGCCGGCAACAGTCCACAACGCCACCACCAAACCGGCGCTCATCAAGGTGACCAGCACCCAGCCGGGCACATCACCGCGCTGGGAGCCAACGGCCCCACGCAGCGCGCGCAGCTTTGAGGCAGCCTTAACCACCATGTTTTTCATCAGTCATTCTCCTTTGAATTTCTTTATGGGTGCGCCCGCCCCGCCTTGAGACGGGCGTAAATTTCACAGCTTAAAGTGCAACACCGCCAATCCCGGGTAGAGCGCAAACACCACCGTTACCGGCAGCACTAGGAAAACCACCGGCACCATTTGGGCGATCTCTTTACGTCCGCCCTCCTCCATCAAGGCACGGCGGGCAGCTTCACGCGCGTCATAGGCTTGTGCGCGCAACACCTCAGCCATAGGCGTGCCGCGTTCAATAGCCACAATCATGGCCTGACAAAAACGGCTTAGGGCCGGCAACTGATTGCGTTCAGACAGATCCTCCAGGGCCACAGCTAAGCGGCTACCGGCACGCATCTGCGACAAGGTAGCTTGCAGCTGGTCATGCATAGGCCCGCTGGACTGCATACATACGCGCTCAATCGCGTTTTGCGGACTCAGCCCCGCCCCCACCGCCAGGGCCAACAGCTCTACCGTGTCAGGCAACTGATCCACCAGCTGTTTTTGGTAGCGGCGTACTTTAACGCTCAGGTACCAGTCGCGTGCAGACAGTCCCACAACCGCTGCGATCAACGCCAACACCACCACCCCCAGCGGGGCCACATGGGTGAAACGGCTCGCCCCCACCCCAAAGGCGATGATAGCTACCAGCGCGGCCACAGCGCAGGCCAGCTGTTGCAGGCGGAAATCCTCCACGCTCAGGGGGCTGTTAATGCGGTTTAGCCGACGACGCACCGAACCAGAGGAGGAACCAGTATTTTCTACCGCCCGCCCCAACTGCGCCACCAGGGCCCCCATAAAGGAACTGAAAGAGCGCGAATTTTCCGCGCTAACGCTACGTTTACGCAGATGCACATAGGGTTCCACGCGGCTAGCCAAGGTAGGTGGGGAAGGGAAAAGGGCGCGGTAAATCAGCCACACCCCGCTAGAACCCAAGGCGCAGATAACAAAACCCAGTGCAGTTACTTGTCGCATCATCACCGCACCCGCTGTTCTTCATGCAAACGCCCCAGGCGCAGCATCAGCCAGTAGGCTCCCGCGCAGGTAAGCGCCCCAATCAGTAGCACCAGGGCACCTTGGCGGGTGGCGTAGGCACTGGCGGCACTAGGTTTAGTGGAAAGAAGCAGCAGCACAATCCAGGGCGCAGCCACGGCCACCTTAGCGCCGTTAACTGTCCAAGATTGGCGCGCTTCCAGCTCACCGCGCGTATGTAAATCAGCGCGCAACATTTGCGAAAGTGACTGTAGTACCTGGTAAAGATCATTGCCGCCCACCTCATGAGCCAGCGCCAGGGCTTGGGCAATACGGTCAGCTACCGGGTCTGCGCTGCGACGCTTGAAAGCTTCCAGCGAGTTTTCAAAGCTGGAGGAAACCGCATAGTCCACCGCGAAGGCAGCAAATTCGCCGCGCAGCTGCACCGGGCCATGCTCAGCTAAGTTAGCTAGGGCTTCGGGCAGGCTTAACCCGGCCCGGATGGAAGAAACCAGGGTGTCAATTGCGTCTGGCCACAGCGTGCGCAGCTCAGTGCGGTGTTTGCGGGCCCTGGAGTTAATCCAAACCACCGGCATGATCAAGGTGATTAGCGCAAATGCTAAAGCAATCGGCCAAGCTCCACTGACACCTAAAAAGACCAGGCCCACCACCAGCGCCCCCACTAGGCAGCCTGCACTAAAAGTAGCTGGCGAGGTTTTACCTACCCCGGCTTGACGCAAGTTGCGTTCCATGGCTTCGTTTAGGCGCGTTAGGCGTGGATTAGGCTCCGAAGTGCACGCGGCCAGAATGCTTAAACACCCCAGCGCAAATATCAGGCCTATGACTATCCCCATGGGCGCTCCTGTCGCAGTAGCTCGCTTAGGTCAAAACCGGCGCGGCTAAAGCGCTGTGCATCAGGCGCCCCTAGCCCCCGACGCAGCACGCCGTCGCTATCGGTTTTATAGACACTGGCAAGCTCTATCACACCATTCTCAACGCGACCTGAAAGTGAAGCGATTTCTTCTACGCGCCGCCTGCCACTGCGATCCTGGTTTAAATGCACCACCAAATCCACGCAGCTAGCTACCGTGGGCACAACGAATGCGGCAGAGACGTTTTCGCCAGCCAGCAGCGGCAAAGTGCATAGTTTCACCACGGCTTCACGCGCAGAATTAGCGTGAATTGTGGACATTGAGGGCAGCCCCGAGTTCATGGCGATCAGCAAATCCAGGGCTTCAGCTTCACGCACCTCGCCGATAAGTAGCCGGTTGGGGCGCATACGTAAAGATTCTTTAATTAGGCGCCGCAGTGGAATTTCACCGCGATCTTCAATATTGGCGCTGCGCGTTTGCATAGCTACACAGTCGCGGTTACGCAGCCCCAGCTCAAAGACTTCTTCGCAGGTCACCACCCGTTCTTGGGGTGGAATGGCAGCCGCCAGGGCCCGCACCATGGTGGTTTTTCCGGCTTGCGTGGCCCCTGAAACCACCACGTTTAAACCCACGGCCACGGCGGCGTCGAGAAAGCGGGCAGCTGGGGCGGTTAAAGAGCCCAAGCGCACCAGGTCGGCTGTGCGCGCCACTCTAGCTACGTGTTTGCGGATATTTACCGCCCATTTACCTGCGGTGATAGGCGGGATCACTACGTGCAGACGTTCGCCGCCGCGCAGTTGGGCGTCCACGAAGGGGCTAGACAAGTCTAGACGCCGTCCAGAGGCACGCAGCAGACGCTCAATTATTTGCTCTAATTCCTGACTTTCAAGGATGGTGGTGGTCAGTTCGCTGCGTCCACCGCGCGAAATAAACACCTGGCCGGGGCCGTTAACCCAAACTTCTTCAATGGAATCGTCGTCCAGGTAGCCTTGCAACACCCCGGCGCCGGTCAGTTCGGCGCGGATTTGGCGGGAAAGCTGGTCTAAATCAACATCGCTGGGCACCAGCCCGGCATCTGCGCGCGCTACGTATTCTTCACGCACATAGTTGATGATGTTGTTGAGCTCGACGCTGTCTTTGAGCGGGTCAATTCCGGCCCGGCGCACAGCTTTGCGTACCTGCGTACCAAAAAAGTCTGTTGCCACCTTGGCCCCTAACTTCCCGCTCGATACCCCTATGAGCTGGGTAAATACCTTTCCAACTCCAGATTAACGCGCCTTTTAGTTTCCTGCATCACTTTTTTGAACTTTGTCCGATTGTGACTTGATTGTGTCTTTCTTAAGGTAAAGCATGTGGGCGCAACTTGGCACTAAAGTCCCGTTTTGGTGCTGCTTGCTTCTTCGCCAGCGACGACGGCGCCCACCCTGGCACCCGCACGGTCCTGCCTGCCCGGCACTAGCGGCGGCGTCAAGCTTGCCCCCCAGGCGCCGTCGAGACCAAACCGTGCCGGCGGCGTCGGCCCTAGGACCCAGCAAACCAGCCCACCAGCCACGCTAGCAACAGGCGTATCACGGGGGCTTATTCCCCAAGCGGCGGCGCGGCAAGGGTGCAACCACTAAGCCGTGTTTTACGCTATAGGCATGTCTCGTGAGCGTTCCTACCTGAACCTGGCTGCGCTGGCGGTTGTTGCCGCCCCCAATGTGATCCCCGCGCGGTTGGCCCTTCCCCAGCACCGAGACGCAGATCAGACCCTCACTGGACTGATTGACGTGCAAGGACGGCACTGGGAAGTAATCCACACCACCAACCCCACCATTGGCGCCGCACTGATTGCGGAGTCGCGGGTGCTTAAACAGATTGGCCGGCGTGTAGACGGTGGCTACGTGGACTTTGACGTGCCGCGCCCTGAAGGTGGCGTGACCCTTCCAGACAAGTCGTATGTGCAGGTCCGTAGCCACATCCCCGGCCACCCACTAGCGATTGAATCCCTACGCCCTGGCCCCGGACTGGCTGCCGGCCTGGGACGCGCGCTAGCTCAGCTGCATGAAATTCCCCCCACCCTGATCGAAGAGGCCGGCCTGCCGGTGCTCACTGCCGCCGATGTGCGCAGCAACTGGCAGTCTTTATTCGATGACGCTGCCATGACCGGCAAGGTTGATTCCAACCTGTTAGCCCGCTGGGAGTCGGCACTGGATGAGGATCTGTGGTGGCGCTTCCACCCCGTGGTAGTGCACGGTGACCTGGCCGAAGAGAACATCATTACCGGCGGCGGCTCAATTTTGGCTTTCAAAGGGCTAAGCCAAATGCGTGTAGGTGACCCGGCTGAGGATCTGGCTTGGGTTTATTCCAGCGCCCCGATTGACACTTTGGATGTGATCGAGGAAGCCTATGACCGTGGCCGCATTGAGGGCGTGGATAAATACCTGCGGTTGCGCGCGGAACTGGTCAGCGAGCTGAACCTGGCGCGTTGGCTGCTGCACGGGGTGCGTACCAAGGATGACGCAATCATTGATGAAGCTGTAGAAATGCTCGAAGACCTGGCCGAGCAGGTGGGCGACGAGCTATTTGTGGAGCGCTCAAGGCCCATGGCGGTGGTGGCTTCCAACGCTTCGCCGGATATTTCCCCTGATGACGATAGCGACGACAGTGCTTATAGCGACGACGGCGATGACATATCTGGCGACAGCACTTACGGCACTGATTACGACTCTGATGCCAAGACAGTTGGTAAAGAAGCTAATTACGACGACGCCGGGAACTATGCGAGTGCTGACAGTGCAGATGAATACCACACTAATGCTGGAGGCCAAGACGAGTCCGGCTCTGAGATTAGGGCCGCTGAAGACTACTACGACGATTTGGATTACGAGTCCTACTCTGGCAACTACGGCTCTTCTGGCCACAACGAAGAAAAACAGCCAGAAGCTAAGAAATCTGAGCGGCTCAGTGTTGGCGCTCTGGGTTCAAAACTTAGCGCTAGTTTTAGTTCGAGATTCAGCGCTGGTACTTGGCGCGGGCGAGAACCCAGCAGTGAGATCAGCTCTACCCTGGATCTAAATACCGGTGGCCGTAGCGCGCAAAGCCCACAAGATGTGGAGCAAACCCCGGATGTTCACAGCCCAACTATGGGGCTTAGCGCAGCTAGCCCAGATCTAGGTTTTGACACCTCAAGTCTGGGTATTGCGCGCAGTCCATACAGTCCTCACAGTCCGTATACGCCTGCAAGTGCGCAGATCGAAATCGTCAGTGAAGAAAAGTTTACTGGCGGCGTCGACCTACTAGCCCAGCGGGAGAAGAGCGCTAAAAACCAGGCCTGGGCGCGGCGTCGTACAGCCACACCAGACACGGCCACGGAGATCTACCGCATGGACACAGCGCCGATTGAAACTGAGGAGCGCTGAGCTTTCCGGCTCAGCATTTGATAACTGTGGGTCACATTTTGAAATGCCGCCCACAAATACTGACATTTCATCCCTTCCCTATAAAACCCCATGGAATTTTTATAGGGAAGGGATGATTTTGCCTGTGTTTGCCTGTGTTTGTCTGTGCCTGTGTTAGTGCTGAGCGCGCAGGGTTTCTAGGCGCTCCTTGAAGACGTCTAGGCCAATGATTTGGCGCGGTCGCAGCTCATCAACATGGCCGTCTTGCACATACACATAGGCCGCGCGCACCTGGCTGATATCCACGTTTTGGCTGGCCGCCCAGGCATGCACATACAGTGAAAGCTGATCTACCCGCACGCGCTGACCACCGGTTTTCCAGTCCACAATCAGCCACTGGGCGCGGCCTTTTTCAACCGCTTTAAACACGGCGTCAATACGGCAACGCACATTGAATCCAGCCAACCTAATTTCCTGGTCAATTTCGGTGGCGTAGGGACTATAGCCTCGCAGTATCTCCAGGTCAGCAATGTTATCAAGCCAGTCGTTAACCTGCTTGCGGTCAGCGGGGCTCAGGCGGTCACTGCCGGCTTCAGCTAACGAAAGCAAAGTGCCTTCACTGTTTAGACGCTGCGACATTTCCTCATGGAAGGCTGTACCTAACCGCGCTGCCTTGGAAGGTGGCGGCGGCAAGGGGCGACGTAAAGACATGATGAAGTCTTCTTTACCCACTTTGGCCATGGCCGTGGCAGCCAGGTGACTAGGCAAAACAATTTCCTGCCCGTTTTCTTGGCGGATTTGGCGCTCTTGCAGCAGCAGGCGGGCTTGGCGCCACCAATCATCAAGGTGCGGCGCTAAACCTTCCGGTATTTGTAAAGCCTCTTCGGAGCCAGCACCCTGGCAGCCGCCCGCCGCGCTGACTAGGGCAGCTGCGCGCAGCCGCAAACTCAGCCCAGCCTGCTTGCCCAGCACAGCTTGGCCCGACGCATCTGCAACGCCTGGCTCTTCCAGGCCGGCCAGGGCGTCGAACTGGTGCGGCCATACAGACACCGAGCTTTGGTCTAAGGCACGATTACTTAAATCATCGTCGCGTTCATCATCTGCTAGGAACTGCACCATCTGTGAACGCTCTAACTCTTTCAAAAACCGGCTGGTCATTTTCGGGGTCTTTGAAAGCGCCGCATAGTGGCTGGTAGTCAGCAGCAGCTGGCTGCGGGCCCGAGTGTAGGCCACATAGGCCAGACGCCGCTCCTCAGCCACCTCCCATTTACCAAGCTCACTGCGGTATTCCTCGCCGGCAGCCAAAATCGCATCTTTACCGGCCTGGGGGCTAAGCCCAATAAATGGGCACGGCGGCAGTGAGTCATAGTCGCGGCGCAGGGTATGGGGGAACTCGCTCACCTGGGTGATCCAGCTGTTTGCCAGCACCGTGTAGTCCTCTTTAGGCCGGCTACGGTAGCTGGGGAAATTGGCTTCCACCAGGCCGGGAACCACCACTATGTCCCATTCCAAACCTTTGGAGGCGTGCACGGTTAACACTTGCACCGCGCCGGGGGCGGGCTCAACTTCAGGTAGTTCCAGCCCGCGTTCTTGGTCTTGGGCCGCGTTTAGCCAGCCTAAGAACACTTGCGCCCCAGCTTCAGGGTTTTGGGCTTTGAACGACGTCGCCTGGGCCCGCAGCGCTGCTAGCGCCCGCGCCCCCACCTCATTTACATCCACGCGCGCAGCAGCTTCAACATCCAACCCCAGGGCGCGCTCAGCCCAGGAGATGAAGTCCACCAGTTCTAAGTTGGCGGCGGCATTAGCTTCTTGCAGTATGCGCCCTAGGCGTTTGGCTTGGTATAGGCCCGCCGGCGACAGCGCGCAGGCATATTTTTTGCAGAAAGCTTCAAATGCTGGAAAGTTAACCACTATCTCGCTTAGGGCCTCAGCTAGTAGCGGCTCAGCGCTACTTTGCCCAGTGTTAGCGCGGGCGTTAACCAGTTCGCGGGCAAAGCTCCACACCACGTCTAGATCGGCGGCGTCGATCCCTACCAGGTCAATTAGCCGCATTAAGCGGTCGGCGCTGGTGGGGTCTAAAGCCACGCTCATCAGGGCGCGCACGTCAGCCACTTCGGGCACATCCAGCAGGCCACCTAAACCCACCACCTCTACCGGGATGTCACGCTCAATCATGGCGGCCACGATCGGGGTGAATTGGCTGCGGGTACGGCATAGCACCGCCATGGATTTGCTTGGAGACCAACGCTGGGCCAGGAATTTGGCGATCAGCTCAGCTTCAGCCAGGCCATCTTGCACTCTGGCAGCCCACACTTTGCCGCGCTCATCGCCCACCCCGGGGCGTTTAACCAGTTTTTCTACTTTCACCTGACCACTGGCACGCAGCGGGTCACTGATGCGGTTGGCTGCCTGCAAGATTTGTGGATCGTTACGCCAGGCAGTGGATAGTTGCAGCACCGGGCCGGCGCCGTTGCTGAAGTGGCGGTGGAACTGGCCTAGCGCCGCTGAGCTGGCGCCGCGCCAACCATAAATGGCCTGGTTGGGGTCACCTACGGCCACCACTCCGCACCCGGCAAAGAGGCTGGAGAGCAAAATGGTTTGCGCCACCGAGGTGTCTTGGAACTCATCTAGCAGCACCGCTTTGAAGCGGTCACGGTATTGGGCGATTACGCGCGGCCCCACCCGTTCATCAGTAACGATCCGGCAGGCCAGCGCCACCTGGTCGCCAAAGTCCACCAGTGAGTTTTCACGTTTGTAGTCAATGTAGCGCTCCACCAGATCCAGCACTTGGATACGTTTGGTCATGGCTGGCAGGCTTTTAGCGTCAATCGCTTTGGCTGCCCCGCGCACTGAGCGCAGGTCTTTTAGGTTCTGGCTCAGATCTGCCATCAGTTCGCGGGCTTCATCTACGCTAAGTAAGTTTTCGTTAAGCGAGTTGGCTACCTGCAGGGCTAGTTCGGTGGCTGAATCTAGGGAACTGAAGGGTTCTTCAAATTCTTGGCCCCAGTTTTCCATCAGCTCATACATGATCTGCCAGGAGCTGGCGGGGGTGAGTACAGCGGTGTCGGTTTCCAGACCTACTTCTAGGCCCCATTCGCGCACTAGGGAGCCGGCAAAGGAGTTGTAGGTGGCTACGGTGGCCTCCCCCGCCACTGCTGTGAGCTCTTGGACTTGGCTGTTGCTGCCCCCTGCCTCGGCAGCCGTGGATGGGCCGGCAGCTGTGGACGGGGCGTCAGCTGACGCTGACTCATCAGTGTTAGAGCGAGTACTTGACGGCGTCCAGCCAGGATAGCGATACAGCTGCCCGAGTCGGTTTTCGATACGTTCGCGCAGCTCATGGGTGGCTTTGCGGGTGAAGGTTAGACCCAGTACTTGGCTAGGGTCCACCTGTCCACTGGCCACCAGATAGGTTACGCGCGCACTCATAGTGGCGGTTTTACCTGAGCCGGCCCCGGCCACCACCAAAGTTGGTTTTAGGGGCGCAGTAATTACCTTTTCTTGCTGATCAGTGGGCATATGCTTTTCACCCAACGCAGTAAATAGCTGAGCAGGGGTTAAGCGTTGCGGCGGCGCTGGTAGGGCTAGGAATTGGGCCCCGGCTGCTGGTTTTGGTGCGCTCATAGGTAGTTCCGATCGCTTAGGGCGGGGCAGAAATCTTGGTAGGCGCAGTGGCGGCAGTGTTCTCCGGTGCGCGCCTGATAGCTGGGCCCTAAACTGTCGCGGGCGGCGGCGCTGATTAGGTCCGTGTCCCAGCCTTGGCCAGTTTCTAGGTAGTCACTGGGGGCTAATTCGCGCGAGCCGGGATAGGTTAAAGCATCCACCTGGGCTTTTTTGTTTTCTTTACCCAGCATGATGAGCGCCCCACCGTGCACGTTTTCGCCGCGTGCCTGTAGGGCTACACGGTAAGTGGCCAGCTGAGCGTTGGTTTGGGCGCCGGCAGAGTCCACACTGGCGCCGGTTTTAAAGTCGATTACATCTATGCCTTGACTGGTGTGTTCTAGGCGGTCTGCGCGCCCGGAAATTTTGATTTTAAGCGGGGCCCCATCCACTTCTAGTTCCACCTGAGCGCGCACTGGGCACTCCACTTCTACCTGCATGTTTGCGGGACTGTTGGCCAGGTAAAGGGCCAGGTTTTCCACCATTTTCTCTACTCGTTGGTTTTCTTGGCGCCCATACCAACCCCCGGGTAGCTGCAGGCTGGAGCGTTCACGATAGAACAGGTCTAATAGCTGTTCACGGCTGAGCCCATGTTCTTGACCTTGCTGGGCCAGCCAGTGGATTAGCGCCCCGATCTGCTGGGCGCTGGAGCTTGCCGGTGAGCCCCCGTGGCGTTGCAGGTACCAGCGCAGCGGGCAGGTTTCAATGTTTTCCACGTCTGAGGGTGAGAGCCTAGCCCCGCGTTGGCGGGCTTGGTTTACGCGCTGGGCTTGTAATTGTTTAAGGGCGACGACGGCGCACCTGGCTGCCTCAGCGCCCAGCTGGTCTTGGCTTTCTAGCTGGGCAGGCAGCTCGGTGAGGAATTGACTGGCCCCAGCGATCCCCAGCCAGCTGCGTGGATCGGCTCCGGGCACCCCACGCTGGGCCAGGGCGGCTAGTAGCGCGGCGATTTGTGGGGCCTCGGTACCGTTGTTGTGTTTTAAATCAAGCATTAGTTGCCGACGCAGCGTAGCTACCAGGCCGCGCAGAGTGTAGGCACCGCTGTGCTGGATTGGTTCAATCGGAACACCGCTTTGGCGGCTTAGGTAGTTGAAGAAACTGGAGGGTCCCTGCTCGCCACCGTTAACTGCCCCCAGCCACAGTTGACTGTTGGCCCGCGACATGGCGGCCACCAGCAGGCGCATCTCGTCACTGCAAATCTGGGCGCGGGCTTGAGCCAGGGCTTGGGGGTCCAAGCTGGCAGTTAAGCTAGCTAAGTTGACAGTGTCAGCTATGCGTTGGGAGACAATGTCGGTTAGTAAACCGGTTTGGGTAAGGCTGTCACGTAGGCGCAGGTTAGGCCACACGCCGTCGTCGATACCTAAAACCGCCACAAACTCCCACTGACGCCCCGCACAGGCCGCCACCGTCAGCACCGAAACACCCTGTGGACGCGCCCCTAGAGCCGCCACCGAGTCTGAGGCCACCTGCTGGGCCTCTAGCTCATCAAGGAACTGCTGACCGGGGGCTGAAGGATTGCGTTCACTCCACACCTCTAGACGTTTAAACAGGGAAATAACCACGTCCAGATCATGGTCGGCACGTTGGCGCAGCAGCGAGTCGGCCTCAATATCTAGGGCCAGTTGACGCCAGTATTGGGCTTTGCCACTGGCCTGCCAGGCCCCCCACACCAGGGCCTCTAGCCCTTCGCTGCGTTCTTTAGCCAGGGCCTCATTAATGGCTTGGGCTACTTTAGCTTTGGCTGCCAAGGTGGGGGCTGCTTCTAGCTGGTCAAACAGCTCAGTGTCGCTAAGCACTCGGGTGCTTAGGTGATCTGGGCTCTCCCCCAAAATACGTCGCAGCCGACGTAGCTCAATGGCACTAAAGCCCACCAGGGGACTTAGTAGCAGGGCGCGGGCTGCTTCTTCTTGCACCACCGGCACGCCCAGTAGCTGCTCTAGGGCGGCGCGGGCGCAGTCAAGTAGGGCCTTCGCGGCTGGTTCACTGCGCAGCAGTAGGGCGGGGGTGTCTGGGGCTAGGGGTACTCCGCCTCGGCGTAGTTCTTGACGGATCAACTCCACCGAGCTGCTTTGGCGCACAATCACCGCCATTTGCCCCCAGGCCAGGCCTTGCTCTAGATGCAGTGAGCGCATATGTGCGGCCACGGCACCCACCTGGACAGTGTCATCTGGGGCTATTTTGAAGCACACGCTTTGGCTGTTTTGCGCCAAATGCTGGTAGTTTGGGCGGCGTTGGCTGATGCATCCGGCTACCTGTACTTGCTGCACGGCCAGTTCAATTAGAGCAGCGATTTGGCGTGAGCCGCGATGTACTTGCGGCAGGGTTAGGGCCACGGCGTCAAAGTCACGTGCGGCGCTGGCCAGCATTAGTGGGTCACCGCCACGGAAGGTTTCAACCGCCTCGTCGGGGTCGCCTAACACCACTATTTGGGTGCTGCGTCCGTCCTTGTGCTCGACGTCGCCGGGGCTAGTCACACCGACGTCGCCGGGCTCCCCCGCACCAGTGGCGTCACCAGATCCATTCGCACTGCTGCGGCTGCCAGGTCCTTGCGCGCCACTGGCGCCACCGAGGCCAGCGCTTGGCATCTGGCCAGCAGACCAGCCTTGTCCCTCAGCCTCGCCAAGGTTTAGGGCAGCTAAAGCGTGCAGTAGGCGGGCGGTGGCCGCCGTGCAGTCTTGGTAGTCGTCTACCACCACCAGATCTGGCAGCTGCGGCGGAGCGGTTACATCGGCTTGATACCAATGCTCTAGCGCATATAGGGCCCGATCTTGCAGGCGGGCAGTGTCTAGTTTCAGCGCCATGGCCCGGTTGGCGGCGCTGATGTCACTTTGGCTGTCCCACAGTTTTAACAGTGGCGCCGCCTCACACCACAGCTGTACCTGGGCGGCCTGGCCCAGTTGCTCTAGCAGCTGGTAGTCAACCCCCAGCTCACCGCAGCGCGAGAACAGGTTACGGATTTGGGCACGAAAACCGCGTGTTTGAGTTACTTCAGCTGGTTGAGACCAGCTGACCTGGCCAATTAGCTGCTCTAGGGCGGCGTCCTCATCAGCGCCCATCAGCAACACCGGGGCTGGCAGGGGTTGTAGACGCTGGCTAAACCACTGGCTTAGGATGCGCAGCGCAAAAGCCGCCGGGGTAAACACGCGCGGGGTGTCCACCTGCACCGACGCCGCCGGGGCGGCCCCCGCAGCATCCTGGGTATAGGTTTGGGCTGACGCCGCCGGGCCGATCTGGGCCGGGCCGGACTTATCCGCTGGGACGCCTGAGTCTGCCGTCGGGCCGGTCTGAGCTGGACTGGGCTGAGTTTGGGGTGACTGCGACGCCGCTTGGCCCTGACGGCTGGCCAGCTGGGTTTGAGCCTGCACCAAATAAGTGCGCAGCTGATCTGCACGCACGCGCGTGGGGCTAAGCAACACTGCTTGACGCCCCTGCGCCACCGCCTGGGCCACCAGGGACACCGCTAAAGTAGTTTTGCCACTGCCCGGCGCCCCCAAAGCCACCAAATTTCGCCCTTCGCCAACTAGCTGGGAGACTTTAGTGGTGAAAGCGTCTGGTTGTGGCAGCTCAAAGCGCTGCGACGGCGGCGTTAAGCAGAATTTGCTCATGTAACTATTGGAACACAGCTTATACACGCCAATTCGTGTATTTTTTGCATTGCAGTAGCATTATGTAAGTAAATTTCCCGCATTCCCTGCCGGCCCACTACTTCTTTACTAGGAGCTTTACATGCAGGTCACCATCGGCATCACCAACGTTGCGCGCGAGCTAACCTTCGAGACCAATGACAGCCAAGAGCGCGTACTTTCCACCATCAAGGCCGCTCAGGGCTCCCCCGCCGTAGTTCTCGACGACGACAAGGGCCGCAAGGTTTATGTGCCCACCTCAGCTATTGCCTACGTAGTGCTAGGTGAAAGCGAGCCGCGTCGCGTGGGCTTCGCCCTCTGATTCTTCAGGCGCCTTCTTTAGACTGCTGCTGGGCGCCACTTTTTAGGCGCCCCTAGGCGCCGCACCGCCAGCTAGAGGCGCACACAAAACCCCACCGGCCTAGCCGGTGGGGTTCGTTTTTAGACAGCTAGCCTCATACGCGCAGGCCCAGGCCCTTCATGCGGGTGGCCGCACCAGCAGACAGGGCGTCGTGGTAGCCCTGGCGGGCGGCGTCGTCGGCAGCTAAACCCTTAAAACGTGCCAGCAAAGCGTGGAAAGTACCCACTTCCTCACCAACCACGCGCCGCCCCCACAGCCCCAGGCGGGCCGCCAGCTGCGGGTCAGAACCGGCTGCACCCAAAATGCTGGCAGAAGCAAAAGCATCCAGCTCACGGTGATCCAGATAGGGCGCCAGCTCAGAGGCCAGCGCCGGGGGCAGCAGCGAAACCGCGTGGGCCGCAAAGTCGCCCAGCAAACCCATACCCAAATAAGTCTTAAGCACGCGCTCAGGCCAGTCAGCCGGGCGAGTACGCTCATCGTAATCACCCAGCGCCCCCATAAACGGTTGCGCATTATCTAGCGCATCCACCCCCAGCTCACGGCTACGGGTAGAAACCGCCTTAAAATCCTGCGTGGTTTGGGCACTTAGCCGCATCAACGCGGCCCGCGTGACCATGTCGGGAGCCATATAAGCATCCTTGCCCAGGCGAATGGATTGCACCGATAAAGACCAGGTAACCAGCCCAGCCACCAAATTAAACGCGGGGGCCCCAGAGGCTGAAACATTAGAAGCAGTGTCCATGGCAACAGTTTAGTCAAAGCCGCTCACATTAGTGAGGCGCTGACGTGAACTACCCCATTTACACTGCCATAAAGCCAAAAAAGCGCCTAAAGTTGAAGGCATATATGAGCGAGAACAATACTGACATTGAGGCCGTAGACACTGGCCTAATTAACTCCGCTGCCGCCACCGCTGTGCGCCCCGATGAGGTAGACGCAGACATCAGCGCCACCGCCGACAGCCTTGATTTAGAGACCAAAACTTTCGCCCAGTACGGCGTGGAAGAGGAAATCACCAAGGCCCTGGACGAACGCGGCATCACCCACCCCTTCCCAATCCAGGCATTAACCCTGCCGGTAGCGTTAGATGGGGCAGACATTATCGGTCAAGCCAAAACCGGTACCGGTAAAACCCTAGGCTTCGGTATTCCGCTGCTAATGGACACCCTAGGCCCCGGCGAGGAAGGTTGGGATGAAGACCCAGCCTCCGGCAGCGCCCAGGCCCTGGTTATTCTACCCACCCGTGAGCTGGCCAAACAGGTAGCTGAAGAGCTCAGCGCCGCCGCCAAATACCGCACCGTGCGCATCGCCCAGGTTTATGGCGGGCGCGCCTATGAGCCCCAAATTGAGGCCATTAAAGCTGGTGCGGAGGTTATTGTGGGCACCCCCGGGCGCCTGCTAGACCTGATTAATCGCGGCATTTTGCGTCTAGACCACGTCACCACCGTGGTGCTTGATGAGGCCGACGAAATGCTTGACCTGGGTTTCTTGCCCGACGTGGAAAAGATCCTGGCCGCCACCCGCCCCGACCGCCAAACCATGCTCTTTAGCGCCACCATGCCGGCCGCAGTGATTGCCCTGGCTAGGCGCTACATGAACCAGCCCACCCATATTCGGGCCCAGGAAGATCCCGCAGACGACACCCTCACAGTGCGCAGCGTCTCCCAGTACGCCTACCGCGTGCACGCCATGAACAAGGTGGAGGTTATCTGCCGCATTTTGCAGGCCCGCGAGCGCGAAGGCTGCATTATTTTCTGCCGCACCAAGCGCACCGCCGACACAGTCACCCACGAGCTGGCCAAGCAGGGTTTCGCCGTGGCCGCGCTACATGGTGACTTGGGCCAGGGCGCCCGCGAGCAGGCAATGCGTGCCCTGCGTAACGGCAAGGTGGATGTGCTGGTAGCTACCGACGTGGCCGCCCGTGGTATCGACGTCGACGACGTCACCCACGTTATTAACTATGAGTGCCCCGAAGACGCCATGACCTACGTGCACCGCATCGGCCGCACTGGGCGCGCCGGCAAGCACGGCACGGCGGTCACCTTTGTGGATTGGGAGGACCTGCCGCGTTGGCGCCTGAACTGCAAGGCGCTGGGCTTGGAGTACAAGGAGCCGGTAGAGACCTACCACACCAGTCCCCACCTCTACAGTGACCTGGATATTCCTGAGAATGTGGGTAATCGCCTGCCGCGCTCGCAGCGTAAACGTGAGGGTTTAAGCGCTGAATACATTGAGGATCTGGGCACCACTGGCTCTCGCACTGCCGCCCGTTCTCGCGGCCGCTCTCGGGGTCGGGGGCGCGCTCACCGTAAGGCCGACGACGCCGTGCGCACTAAGCAGGCTAAGTCGCGTCGTCCCCGTAAACGCACTCGCGGTGCTCGCCGCACTAAAGCTGAGTAAAACTAACTGGACAAAACCAGCTTGAAGCCGGCTAAGAGCCTGCCGAAAAGCCTGCTAGCCAAGGCTGCTGGTTAAGCCTGCTAGCCAAGCCACAAAAACTGGGTAACTTCTTAAAACCCACTGAGTGAGCTCTAAGGAGTACACTGGCTCAGGTAGGCTCCTTTAAACGCCGCAAACCCCCGTGCTCTAACGAGCCGGGGGTTTGTTCTTGGTTTTGCAGCCCGCGCAGCAGGGCCCACCGCTGAGGCTAGGCCCCGAACTGCTTTACGAAGGTCTCTACCGCGTCCACCATCATCTGCACCGCAATAGCTGCCAGCAGCAAACCGGCAATGCGGGTTAGCAGGGTAATGCCAGATTGCTTAAGAATCCGGTTAAGCACCGTGGAGAAGTGCAGGGTGAGCCAAATGATCACGTGTGACATCACAATAGCCACACCCACACTGATCCAACCGGCGGTGGAGCCAGAAGAATCAGCTGCCACCATGGCGGCCACAATCGCACCGGGCCCAGCCAGTAGGGGCGTACCTAGGGGCACTAGGGCTGCGTTAACCCCGCCGGTAGCGTCAGGGTCAGGATTTTCATCCATTTTGTCAGTAAGCAGCTCCAAGGCCACCAACAGTAGCAACAGACCACCAGATAGCTGCAAAGCAGGCACGCTAATGCCTAGAAATTCTAGAATGTAGCGTCCAGCTAAAGCGAATACTAAAATTACGCCAAGGCTAACTAGCGTAGCTGTGCGGGCAGATCTTTTACGCTGAGTATCGGACTGTTTGCCAGTTAGTGACAGGAAGATCGGGATGGCCCCCACCGGGTCTTGAATAACTACCAGCGTGGCTAGCGAGGTAGCAAACACATGGGGATCAAAGATTTCCACTATCCCTCCAAAATGGGCAGCAGGCCCTGATCCACAATGAGTTCGTAGAACTCTACCGGCATTAGGTTTTCGCCTAAACGGTTGGGCTTACCAGCCCCGTGGTAGTCGCTTGAACCACTAATTCCCAGCCCCAGATCGTTAGCAAGACGCAGGGCTTGGGCGCGGGCGGCGTCGTCGTGATCGCGGTGGTAAACCTCAAGCCCAGCCAAACCAACCTCGGCCATGCGGGCAAATACCTCGTCAGGAATCAGGCGTTTGCTGCGGCTAGCGGCGCGTGGATGAGCCACCACCGGCACTCCCCCAGCTGCGCGCACCAGGGCACAGGCTTTGACCGGGTCGGGGGCGTAACGCTCCACGGTGTAAGGAGAACCGGCCTTAAGCGGGCCGGCAAAAACCTCGCTGCGGTCTTTAAAAGCCCCGGCAGCTACCAGCGCGTCAGCAATATGGGGGCGCCCCAAAGTGGCTCCGGGAGCTGTCTGAGCGACAACTTCTTCCCAGGTGATGGGGT